>Ga0007852_1000035_pt1 | contig 45243 bp, 48 predicted proteins | sample CryBogCBH28Sep08_FD_71227 | JGI IMG/M metagenome (GOLD analysis project Ga0007852, IMG submission 71227) | Freshwater microbial communities from Crystal Bog, Wisconsin, USA - CBH28Sep08 | ecosystem: Environmental > Aquatic > Freshwater > Lake | place: Crystal Bog, Wisconsin, USA | collected...
GCTGGTTTTTTCTTAGCTGCTGGTTTTTTCTTAGCTGCTGGTTTTTTCTTAGCTGCTGGTTTTTTCTTAGCTGCTGGTTTTTTCTTAGCTGCTGGTTTTTTCTTAGCTGCTGGTTTTTTCTTAGCGCTAACTGATGTTGAAGGTTTTGAAATTGTTGCTGGAAGCGTGCTATTAGTAGTTTCTGCTGGTTTTGAAGAACCAAAAATTGCTGAAATTAATTTTTTGATCATTTAAAAAGACTCCAAAGAATAAAAAAAATTTTTTTTACTGCAAATGCAAGTGTAAATATGGACTTGTTTTTAAAGCTAGTCAAGTTTTTATTACAATTATTTTGACATTATTTTTAACGATAAATTTATCGTATTTATTTAATTTTTTAAAACTGCTAATGATCAATAAAGACAATATTGCCGTTAAAAATAGTGCTCGATACTTTTCCAGTTAAATTTTGGTTCAAAAATGGTGTATTTTTACCTTCACTGATTAAAGTTTTTGAATTTATTTCCCATGAATATTCAGGATCAAATATACAAATATCAGCTTGCGAATTTATTGAGAGATTTCCTTTATTAATTTCTAGAATATTTGAAGGCTGATAAGTTATTTTGTTAACCAGCAAACTTAAATCTAATTTGTATTCATCTGAAAGCTTGAATATAAGGGGCATGAGAAGCTCTGCGCTTGATGCGCCATATTCTGATTCGGCAAAAGGTTTTAATTTATTATCTTCATTTACCGGTGAATGATCTGAGCATATTGCATCAATTGTGCCATCAATAATCGACTCAATAATCTTTACTCGATCCGATTCTTTTCTTAACGGAGGCTTTAAAAAACAATTTGTGTTAAAGAAGCCAATATCATTGTCTGTAAGAAAAATTTGGTGGATAGAAACGTCGCAAGTTACATTGACACCATTTTTTTTGGCTATTTTTATTAAATTTAATCCTTCAGCTGTTGATATTTTATTTAAATGAACTTTGGTTTTAGTTAAGTCTGCTATTTCTAATATTTTATTAATAGCAGTGGTTTCACTAATGCTTTGAATTCCTTTTAATCCAAGTCGAGTTGAAATTTCGCCTGCATTTATAATGCCTTTTTCTGATAAATAGGCATCTTCAGCCCTTAAAAAAGCTTTGAAATTAAATGTTGAGAGATATTGAAATGATCTGTATAGAACCTCTGTATCTTGTATAGGTTTTTCTGCTTGAGAAAATCCAATGCAACCTGATTCATATAAATCATTTATTTCAGTTAATAATTTTCCATTTAATTTTTGAGTGAGTGCACCAAGAGGGTATACATTGCCTAATTTGAGCGCTTCAGATTTGTTCTTTAGCATTTTTACAAGGCCGGGCTCATCTAGAATAGGTGTGGTATCTGGAGGGCATACCATACCAGTAATCCCACCAGCGTTTGCCGCTTTCATTTCACTTTCTAATGTCGATTTGTATTGATTGCCAGGCTCTCTTAAATTTAATTGAAGGTCTACGATGCCTGGGATAACTATTTTTTTTGAGGCATCAATAATCTGTGTTGCTTTTTTTGGATCTATATTTTTATTTAATTCTGAAATTTTTCCATCTGCGACCAAGACATCTAAATTTGCATCAATATTATTTTTTGGGTCAACTACCCGACCATTTTTAATTAAAATACTCATGAGTGTTGTCCCGCTAAAATTGCCATCACAGCCATTCTCACCGCAATTCCAAAAGTAACTTGGGGAAGAATAACGGATTGCTCGCTATCCGCAACCGCTGAGTCTATTTCTACGCCTCTATTCATTGGGCCTGGGTGCATAACTATTGCATCTTTTTTTGCTAAGTCTAGTCGTGTTTGATTTAATCCATAAGTTTTAAAATATTCTTCTTGGGAAGGAAGCATGACACCATCCATTCTCTCATTTTGAATCCTTAACATCATAATGACATCTACATCCTTAAGCCCTTTATTAATATCATGAAATACGTGTACACCTAATTTATCAATCTCTGAAGGAAGTAATGTTTTGGGAGCAATTACTCTAATTTCAGGAACGCCAAGTATATTTAATGCGTGAATGTTGGATCGAGCAACTCTAGAATGCAAAATGTCTCCCACAATGGCCACTTTTAACTTATTAAAGTTAGTTTTATATTTTCTGATAGTAAAAGCATCTAGCAATCCCTGGGTGGGATGGGAGTGATTTCCATCACCCGCATTAATAATATGGATATTCGGCTTTACATGTGACGCAATAAAATGAGCAGCGCCCGATGATGAATGTCTTACAACAAAAATATCTGCATTCATGGCAATTAAATTATTGATCGTGTCTAAAATGGTTTCGCCTTTAGATTGAGACGAGGTGGCTACATTTAAATTAATGACATCAGCAGAAAGTCTTTTGGCGGCAATTTCAAAAGTAGTTCTTGTTCTTGTGCTGTTTTCAAAGAAAACATTACATACCGTTTTTCCTCTTAATATAGGCACTTTTTTAACATCTCTCTCACCTATCTTTAAAAATGACTCTGCCGTATCCAATATTTGAATAATTTTTTCTATAGATAAACCCTCAATAGATAGAAGATGGTTTAAATTGCCTTTGCTATTCAGCTGAGGGTTAAACATGACACTCCTTTAGCTGAAAGATGAATTTTTTATTTTCATCTAATCCAAGCTCTAAATGTTGATTTTTATTTAGACTAATTTTTTCAATATAAATCTGAGGGGCAATAGGAAGCTCTTGCTCATTACGATCGACTAAAACAGCTAATGTAATTTTTGCAGGTCTTCCATAGTCAAAAATTTCATTCATAGCAGCGCGAACAGTTCTTCCCGTAGAAAATACATCGTCAATAAGAATAATATGCTTATCATTAATTTCTGTATCAATTTGTGAGGGCTTATTTTTAACTTTTAAGCCGCGACTTGAAAAGTCATCCCTATAGAACGATGTGTCAATTGAACCTGTTGCGACAGTATTTTTTAAACTAGGCAAAATTTTTTGAAGAATAAGTTCTCCGCCGCGCTGAACGCCAATGAGAACAGTCTTGTCATCAATTATTTCATTGATTTTATTTGTTAAGGTTTCTACGAGTTTTTCTGCGTTAGGTAGGGTCATTTTTTAAGTTAAATTTGATCAAGATAAGATTGTAAAATAATTTTTGCAGCTATTTGATCAATTAAAAGTTTCTTTTTCTTTAAATCAATTTTTTGATCTTTGATTTCATGGCTAGCTTCAATCGAAGTGTAGCGTTCATCAATAAGATGAGTAGGTAATGAATATTTTTGTTCTAGCTGTTTAGCGAATTTTTTAGATAGATTTGTGACCTTATGTTCAGAGCCATCTACATTAAATGGAACGCCAACCACGATAGAGATGGGTTGCCATTCTTCTATAATTTTTTGTATTGCTTCAAATTTTTGATTATTCGATGAGGAGTCGATGGTGATTAAAGCTTGAGCTGTCTTGGATATATTGTTCCCAACCGCAACGCCTATGCGCTTTTGTCCAAAATCAAACCCTATGACATTCCCTTCTTTTTGTTTGCCAGATTGATAATGATTTTCCTTAATTAACATGGCAAATTTTTTTGCTTAGTTTTAAATTTAGGCTAATGGAGGGGGTTTTTTTCGAAAAAAAAACTGACGTGAAGTCAGTTTGACAGTGCGCTTTAAAATTATTTTTTCTATAATTTTTCAATGTCATTATTTTAGCATAATTTATTAATGGCACATATTAATTTTCTATGTAACCTGTAATTTCAAGGCCAAAACCAATCATGCTTGGCATTTTTCTTGGGGTAGATAGTAGTTTCATTTTTTTAACCCCTAAATCCACTAATATCTGAGAGCCAATCCCGTAATTTCTTAAATCGTTATTACTTTTTAATGGCACAGTATTGTCTGTTTTCAAGATGCCCAAAAGATCATTTGTGTTTGTATTGTGATTGATAAAAATCAGGACGCCACCATCTTCACTTATTTTTTTAATAGCCTTTAATGCATTCCATGAATGTTTTTTATCTTCCATATCCAAAAGGTCTATGACTGACAAAGGCTCATGAACTCTTACAATAGTTTCCTTATCTTTTTGAATTTCACCTTTTACAAGGGCAATGTGACTTTCTTCTAAAATCTTATCTTTATATAAGATTAATTTCATTTCACCATAAGGCGTTAAGATATTTTTTTCGATTAATTTTTCAATTAATTTCTCATTCTTTCTTCGATATTCAATAAGATCTGCAATTGTTCCAATCTTAATATTGTGCTGCTCAGAAAATTTAATTAAATCTGGAAGTCTTGCCATATTTCCATCTTCATTAAGAATTTCACATATTACCGATGCTGATTCTAAGCCCGCAAGTTGAGCAAGATCACAACCTGCTTCGGTATGTCCAGCTCTCACAAGCACACCACCTTTTTTAGATATCAATGGGAATATATGGCCTGGCCTTACAATGCTTTTTGAAGTAGCTTTTTTATGTATAGCAGCCTTGATTGTAGTGGCTCTATCATTGGCTGAGATCCCCGTGGTGACTCCCTCAGCTGCCTCAATAGATACCGTAAAATTAGTCCCTAAGCGAGTTTCATTTTCTTGGACCATTAACGGTAATTCCAGCATCTTGCACTTTTCTTCAGTTAGCGTGAGACAAATAAGGCCGCGTCCGAATTTAGACATAAAGTTAATATGGTCTGAATTAGCAAACTCTGCAGCAAGAACGAGATCGCCTTCATTCTCTCTGTTTTCCTCATCCACAAGGATAACCATTTTGCCTTGTTTAATATCTTCAATAATTTCAACTATCGGACGGATCATTTATTCTTTATTTTCTTTTAAGTATGTTTTCGAGATATCTTGCAATTAAATCTATTTCCAGATTAATTTCACTTCCCTTGGTTAGATTTCCCAAGTTTGTTTCTTTTAAAGTAAAAGGAATAATATTTACTTTAAATTTATCGTTCTTAATTGAATTTATCGTAAGGCTGACTCCATTGATCGCAATTGATCCTTTTTCAGCGATAAATTTAAGTAGGCTTTTAGGGGGCTTTATTTCAAGAATCCAACATTGGCTGGTGGTTTTAACGCTGGCAATTTTTCCTATGCCATCAATATGACCTGTTACAAAATGACCGCCTACTTTTCCATTGTATAAAAGTGCACTCTCTAAATTTACTAGAGATTTTTCCGTAAAGGCTATAGTTCGATTTAATGTTTCTTCGGATACATGAAAGGTAAATTGATTTTTTTGTTTTTTTTGGATGGTAAGACATACACCATTTACCGATATGCTGTCACCAAGACTGCTTGCCTTTATTTGATTTGGCTTATAAGCAATAGTAATGCGAGCATCTTTTTTTAAAGATTCAATTTTTTTTATTAAGCCAATGGATTGAATAATGCCTGTGAACATAAGGTGATTTTATCAGATTAGAATGTATAACCCTGATAAAATAAAGCAAATGTCTTCGCTCAATAAATACATACCTTTTGAAGTTTGGATTGCTTATAGATATATAAAATTTAAGCAAAAAAATAGCTTCATATCTTTTATTTCAATGACAAGCATGGTGGGGATAGCGCTTGGAGTTTCGGCACTCATTATTATTCTGTCTGTCATGAATGGTTTTCAAGATGAGCTTCGAACACGCATTCTCGGAGTGGCTTCTCACATTGAAATTACAAGCTCAAACAATACATTAACTCATTGGGAAGACTTAACAAGAAAGCTTCATGAAATTTCTGAAGTAAAAGGTTCGGCACCATATGTGGGCGGTCAGGGGATGTTGGTTAGCGAATATGGAAGCCAAGGAATTATGCTTCGAGGAATTTCATCAGACCTTGAAGCTGAAGTTGATGATTTAGATAAGAAAGTTAAAGTAGGCCACTTATCTGATTTAAAAGCTAATACATTTAATATTATTTTAGGCGTAGATGCTGCAAAGCAATTAGGTATTGTTGTTGGAGATAAAGTTAACATTCTAATCCCGCAGGGGTCTTATACACCCGCAGGCACATTTCCTAGAATGCGACAATTCAACGTTGTGGGTATTTTTGAAATCGGAATGTATGAATATGATTCTGGAATGGCGTTAATGAATTTAGAGGATGCCCAAAAATTTCTTCAAATGAACGATGCTGTTTCTGGCGTTAGAGTAAGAATTAATGATCTTTTTTTAGCACCTATAGTCGCAGAAAAATTGTCAAATCAACTTTCAGAATCAGGTGTTTTTTATGTCAGTGACTGGACAAGAAAGCACGCGAATTTCTTCTCAGCTGTGCAGATGGAAAAGAGGGTGATGTTTATTATTTTGATGTTAATCATTGCTGTTGCTGCATTTAATATAGTATCAACATTGGTGATGGCAGTCACTGACAAAAGATCAGATATTGCCATTCTTAGAACATATGGAGCAACACCAAAAAGCATTCTTTATATATTTATCATCCAAGGTTCCTTAATAGGCATCATTGGAACTGTCACCGGTGTGCTTTTAGGGGTCGCAATCGCGCTTAATATTCATACAATTGTTCCCTTTATTGAGCATTTATTTAATGTTCAATTTTTATCTAAAGATATTTATTATATTTCTGAAGTACCTTCCAAGCTTTTATTAAGTGACGTAAGTGCTATTGCTTCAATCTCTATTTTATTGTCAGTCGTTGCCACAATTTATCCTAGTATAAAAGCATCTAGCGCCTCACCTGCTGAGGCTTTAAAACATGACTAAAAAAATACTTATAGCATGTAAAAATTTATCTAAAACTTTCTCTGGTTTAGACGAACCAATTATTAGCAAGCTAAATCTTGATATTTTTGAAGGCGATCACACGGCCATTGTTGGAGTTTCTGGCTCTGGAAAAAGTACGCTGCTTCATCTTATGGCTGGACTTGAAAAAGCCTCGTCGGGGCAGGTAAAAATTTTAGATCAAGATATCGCATCTCTAAGTCAGAATGATTTGGGAATTTTGAGAAATACCCATTTAGGCTTTGTTTATCAATTTCATCATTTACTTAGCGATTTTAATGCAATAGAAAACGTTGCCATTCCATTGTTAATCAGAAGAAACTCATATAAGCAGGCTTTTAAAGAAGCTGAGGCGCTATTAAAAAGAATAGGTTTAAGTAAGAGATTAACTCATAAACCATCACAATTATCCGGAGGCGAAAAACAAAGAGTAGCAATTGCTCGATCTTTGATCACCAAGCCAAAGTGCATTCTTGCAGACGAACCTACAGGAAATTTAGATGGAAGAACGGCGCATTTTGTATTCGATTTATTGCTTGAATTATCAAAAGAAAATCGCTCGACTTTAATTTTGGTAACTCACGATAATCAGCTAGCATCAAAATTAAAGTTTCAATACAAATTAAATCAAGGAAAGCTTAAAAAGACGTAAGTTAATTTGAGCAATAACTTCGATATTAAGATAGAATTATTCTCATCAAACACTTGGAGAAATAGATATGTGGGAAATTATCTTAGCTGCGGGATGGCCTATATGGCCGCTTATATTTGCATCAATTATTGCCTTAGCAATTATTGGTGAGCGATTTTGGTCCTTAAGAGTTGAGATTGTTGCGCCAAGCGATCTTCTCCCAGAAGTGCAGAAGCTATTAAATCAAGGCACGATAAAAAAAGATGTGATTGCTAAAATTAAAGAGCATTCTTTGCTTGGTGAAATTTTTGCAAGTGCATTAGCTAATTCAAATACTTCAGCAGCTCATATTAAAGAAGCTATAGAAGAATCTGGAAGAGCAGTCAATTACAAGCTAGAAAAATATTTATCCACATTAGGAACGATTGCAGCTGTAGCTCCTCTTCTGGGCCTATTAGGCACAGTTATTGGTATGGTTGATTTATTCAGTTCGTTTACGAGTAGCGGACATGATGTGGCAGTATTTGCTAGAGGTATTTCAGTAGCTTTATACAACACTGCAACGGGAATTATTGTCGCTGTTCCTGCCATGATTTTTTATCGCTACTTTAGATCCAAAGTTGAAGATTTAATTTTTGATATGGAGCAACAAGCTATCAAACTGATTGAATCTATGGGTGTTCGTAAATAAATAACTAGGATTACATATGAACTTTCAACGAGGAAAAAAACACGAAGATTTAGAGCTCAATCTAGTTCCTTTGATTGATGTACTCTTAGTTATAATTATTTTTCTTGTAGTAAGTACAACCTTCTCTAGATTTAGTGAATTAAAAATTAATCTTCCAAACGCTGAAGCTAATAGCCCGGATAAGAAGCCTAATGTTATTAACGTATCTATTACAGCGGATGGTGTTTATTCAGTCAATGAAACACAGCTTCCAAATAAGAATCTCGAGTCTATTATTGCGGCCTTAAAAAATTCATCTAAAGGTGAAAAAGAAGTGCCTGTAATTATTAATGCAGATGCTAAATGCGAGCACCAATCAGTAATTAACGTGATGGAAGCTTCAAGGCAAGCTGGCTTAACGCATATTACATTTTCTACAAAAATTAACTAAACGATAGCGTTTAGCCGCCTATTAATCAAATGGCAAATACCACAGAAAATAATTCCGTTGCATTACCGCTTGATATAAAAGGCCTTTATAAAAGGCTTTTTAAATACTCATGGAAATATAAATATGTTTTATTTGTTAGTGTTATTGCGTTAATTGTTTTATCTCTAACTAACACAGCATTTTTGGTTATTATTAAAAAAATAACTGACCAAGGATTTATTAATCAGAGCGAACATAGAAGATTATCTTTAGCTTTGATGTTGTTAGGTGTAATGTTTACGCGAGCCTTTTCTGGTCTTGTCTCAAGTTATTCTATGGACTGGGTTTCAACAAAAGTAGTTGAGAGTCTTCGTTGCGATGCTTTTAAACGTATCATGCATTTTCCAATTAGTTACTTTGATAAAAATTCATCAAGTTTTATTGTTTCAAAAATTACATACGATGCAGAACAGCTCTCTAATGTTGCCACCAAAATTACTTTAACGCTCATTAAAGATGGGCTAACCATTGTTGGCATTATTGCTTATATGCTTTATTTGGATTGGCAATTAACATTAATTTTTTCATTACTGGCGCCATTAATGGCTATTTATTTAAGCACTATGTCTCCCAGATTAAGATCAGCGGGAAAGACAGTTCAAGAAACTATGGGAAGAATGACAATGGCTTCAGATGAAGCAATCTCAGGACAAAGAATTGTTAAGATTTTTGGATCAAGCCAATATGAAATTTTAAGATTTGCAAAAGTTGCAGCCAAAATAAGACAAATGCACACAAAGCTTGCGAGACTTTACTCTCTTAATTCATTTACCGTTGAATTGCTAGCGGCTATTGCGCTATCTTCAATTGTTTTTTATTCGTTTGGAAAATTTACTGCTGGTGAATTCGCTGCTTTTTTTGGCGCTTTATTGATGCTTATAGCCCCAATAAAAAATTTAACAGCAGTAAATGACAGGAATCAAGTGGGCTTATCAGCAGCTCAAAGTGTTTTCGGCTTGATTGATCAAGATCTTGAATTAGACTCAGGCAGACAAAACATAAAAAGAGCTAAGGGTAATATTCGTTTTGAAAATGTTTCTTTTAAATATGAAAGTACAAAGCATCATGTTCTTAAAGAAATTAATTTGAATATAAAAGCAGGTGAAAAAATAGCACTTGTTGGCAAGTCAGGAGGAGGAAAAACTACATTACTTAACCTTATACCAAAATTCTATAATATTGATGAAGGTAGAATATTATTAGATGGTATTAATATTAGGGATTTGAAACTTCAAAGCCTTAGAAGTCAATTTTCTTTAGTTAGCCAAGACACTATTTTATTTAATGATACTGTTTTTAATAATATTGCTTATGGTAATCTTGAAAAAAAAGTCTCTAAAGAAGATGTTAAAAAAGCAGCTATCGCTGCTAATGCATGGGAATTTATTGATTCGCTCCCAAACAAACTAGAACATGAAATTGGTGATAGAGGCGTTAGACTTTCTGGCGGACAAAGGCAAAGAATTGCTATTGCTAGAGCAATTTTAAAGAACGCCCCAATATTGCTTCTGGATGAGGCAACTTCAGCGTTAGATTCTCATTCAGAGAAATATGTTCAAGCAGCCCTAGATAATTTAATGAAAAATAAAACAACGATTGTAATTGCCCATAGATTATCCACAGTTCTTAATGCAGATAGAATTGTGGTTATAGAAAAATCTGAAATTGTAGACTCTGGAACACATCGTGAACTTATGAAGCGCTGCAAGCATTACTCAAAGCTCTATAAAAAAGGCCTTGAATAATATTTTGAGAATAGTGGATACATTGTCCAGATTACATTATTCAAAAAGTTTATTTCCTTTATTATTACTCCCTTTATCAGCAATCTTTTTTTTGATATTTTTTATTAGAAAATTTCTGTATCAATTTAATTTTCTAAAGTCTTTTAAATTCAATGTCCCTGTGATTGTTATTGGAAATATCACTTTGGGTGGCACAGGCAAAACCCCTTTAATCATACATCTTGCAGAAGAATTGAAAAAAAATGGATATTATCCCGGCATTATAAGTAGAGGATATGGCTCTAAAGCAATGGGCACTATTGAAGTAAATCAAAAAAGCAATATAGATGAGGTTGGTGACGAACCCATTTTGATTCAAAAGCATACCCATATGCCAGTTTTTGTTTCAAAAGACAGGGTGATGGCAGCAAAAGCACTTATCAAAAAGTATAAAAAAATAGATGTCATTTTATCCGACGACGGGATTCAGCATTATCGTTTAATGCGTGATGTGGAAGTTCTTGTGATAGATGGCACTAGAGGATTTGGAAATGGATATCTTTTGCCAGCAGGGCCGCTTCGAGAGCTTAAAGATAAATTGAATGATGTAGATGCCATTGTGTGTAATCATAAAAAAGTGATAGATGGCAGTTATTTGATGAAATATAAGAGCAAATTTTTAGTTAACCTAAAGACGAAACAAAAGATTCCACTAAACAAGATTCATTTAAGCAATATTCATGCGATAGCTGGTATTGGTAACCCAGATCGATTTTTTAATGATCTTAAATCTCTCGGCTTAGTATTTAAAAGTTCAGCCTATCAAGATCATTATCGATTTACGAGGAAAGATTTTAAAACTATGGGCGGCAAGAATATTATAATGACAGAGAAAGATGCTGTGAAATGCGAAAAGTTTGCTCAAGACAATTTTTGGTATTTGCCAGTTGATGTTGATATAAATTCGAAGTTTACCAACGTTATTTTAAAAAAGTTGAAATACATAAGCCATGGATAAAAATCTATTAAAAATCTTAGTTTGCCCAGTGACAAAGGGACCGTTAATTTATAAAAAAGAGCAGAATGAGCTCATATCAAAGTCTGCTAAGCTTGCTTACCCGATTAAAGATGGCATTCCTATTTTGCTGGAAAGTGAAGCGAGAATGCTCAAAGATAATGAAGATTATTCATGACATTTAAAGTCGTTATTCCAGCTAGATATCAAAGCAATCGATTAGAGGGAAAACCTCTTTTGGATATTGGTGGTATTCCTATGATAATTCATGTTGTAAAGCAATCATTGAAAAGCAAGGCTAATGATGTTGTGGTTGCAACTGATGATCAAAAGATTTTTGATATTGTTGAAGAATTTGGTTACAAAGCCATTATGACCAATATCAATCATAAGTCGGGCACTGACCGCACAGTAGAAGTCGTTAATTTGATGGGTTGGTCAGACCATGAAATTGTCGTTAATGTTCAGGGTGATGAGCCTCTTATTAACCCCTCATTAATTAATCAAGTTGCAGAGTATCTGCATCATCATAAAGACGTTTTTGTCTCTACAGCATTCCATTCCAACTCAGATTACAATGATTTTATTAATCCAAATAATGTCAAAGTCGTACTAGATAAAAATTCTCAAGCTTTGTATTTTAGTCGAGCACCCATCCCTTTTCCGAGAGATGAATTTGCTCAAAAGATGATCGGAAAAGAAGGATTTTATAAACATATTGGTATATATGCTTATCGCGCTAAGTTTCTAAAAAACTATAAGGATATTGCGCAAACTGCATTAGAAGATATTGAAAAGTTAGAGCAGCTTAGAATTCTTTATGCAGGTTATAAAATTGGCGTTGTAGCATCAGTTGACAGCCCAATGATTGGTGTTGATACACCTGAAGATCTTGAAAAAGTTCGAAAGCTATTTTCTAATTAAATAGCAGATTCGCCTGTTTCGCCCGTTCTAATTCTTACCACTTCCTCTATATTGCTGACAAAAATTTTACCATCACCAATTTTGCCTGTATGTGCGGCAGTTGATATTGCTTCAATCACTTTTTTCACCATTTTGTCTGAAACAATAATGTCTAATTTGATTTTAGGTAAAAAATCAATTACATATTCAGCGCCTCTGTATAGCTCGGTATGCCCTTTTTGTCTTCCGAAGCCTTTGACTTCGGTCGCTGTAATTCCATTAATACCAATTTCAGAAAGAGCGTCTCTCACCTCGTCTAACTTAAATGGCTTGATTACCGCTTCAATTTTTTTCATGTGTTTTCCCTCTTTTATACATTAATGTTTAAAGGTAATGGGGTATCTTCTATCTTTACCAAAAGCTCTATGAGTAATTTTTGGACCTATTGGACTCTGAGCTCTTTTAAATTCGTTATTATTAATTAACTTTACAACGTGATTCACATTTTTGCTAGAAAAACCTTTTTTCACAATTGAAGATATATCCAAATCTTTTTCAATATAAAGCTCAATTATCTTATCAAGAATTTCATATTTAGGTAGGCTATTCTGATCAAGTTGATTGGGTCTTAGTTCAGCTGTAGGCGGCCTCTTGATTATTTCATTTGGAATGATTGTAGATATTGAATTTCTATAATGCGCTAGCTTATAAACCCACGTCTTTGGCACATCTTTAAGAAGGGCAAATCCTCCGACCATATCACCATAGAGAGTTGTGTAACCTACAGCTATTTCACTTTTATTACTTGTCGATATCACGAGGCCATTAAATTTATTAGATAGCGCCATCAATAAAACACCTCTAATACGCGCTTGTAAATTTTCTTCGGTGGTATCAAAAGGTTTATTTTTAAATTCACTAGACAATGTTTTTCTAAAAAGCTTGAAAATAGATTGAATGTCTATCTCTTTATAATTCACACCAGTATTTTTAATCATTCTTCTAGACTCTGTAATGCTTATTTTTGCGGTAAATTCTGAAGGCATCATCACGGCAGTAATATTTTTTTTATCAAATGTGTCGTTTGCTAGCGCCAAAACTAAAGCAGAATCAATGCCACCAGATAAGCCTATAAATAGTTTTTTAAAATTATTTTTAACTACATAATCTTTGAGCGCTAATTTAAGCGCTTCATATAGGTGCGCCTCCTTGCTATAGGGAGTTTTATGGATATTATTTTTGATAGTTGTTTTTGAAAAAATATCGATAATGGCTGTTTCTTCTTTAAAGAAGGATGATTGATGCAAAAGTTTTGCTTCTTTATTGATAACGAAAGAACCGCCATCAAATATGAGTTCATCTTGACCACCAATTGCATTGAGGTAGATCACAGTAGACTTAGTTTCTTTCGCTAAATTAGAAATAACTTTGATTCGAGTATCAGATTTTTCTATTTCATACGGAGATGCATTAATTACGATAATGCCATTCACCGATTTTTTATTGAGCAATTTGCTTGGTGAAATACTCCAAGCATCTTCACAGATTAAGAGACCAATTTTTAAACTTTTATGTGTAAAAATAAATTCTTTTTTACCCGAATCAAAATATCTATTTTCATCGAATACGCCATAATTTGGTAGAGTTTGCTTGAAATAGGTACCTTGAATTTTTCCATTAAAAAGCAAAGAAGCTGCATTATATATTTTGCTACCCTTTTTTAATGGATGCCCCACGATGACTTTGATTGAAGGCAAGGCTTTCGCAATCTTTTTTAAAGCCTTTGAACAAGCATCAAGAAAATCTTCTCTTAAAACAAGATCTTCAGGTGGATAGCCACATATGGAAAGTTCGGGAGTAATAAATAATTCAACTCCTTTTTTAGAAGCTTCTTTAGCGCGCTTAATGATAAGGTTACTATTATTTTCAATATCACCAACAAATGAATTTATTTGCGCTAGCGCTATTTTCATGATGTTTAGTAATTGCCACCCGCATTTTTAATTAGATCAACAATCTCATTATTTTTAGCTTTAAGCGCATATACGAGCGCTGTTAAACCATAACGATCTTTTGCTTTTAAATTAACTTTTGCATCAATGAAAAGTTGAGTCATTTCTTTGGATTTATTTGCTATGGCGTAATGAAGAATTGGTGTGCCATCAGAATCTTTACGATCAATATTAGCGCCGTTTCCTATGAGGATTTTGGCGACTGCTAAATGATTCTTTTTAGTAGCCCAAGTAAGCGCTGTCCAATTAAATTGATCTTCATAATCAATTTTTACGCCACGTTTTATAAAGAGAGTTACTGCGTCTGCATTACCTTCCCTGGCAGCATACATAAGAGGACTACATTTATATTTATCTACAATATTTGGATCAGCGCCATGATCGAGTAGCGTTTCAATTGTTTTAATGTCACCATTCTTGGCTGCATACATTAAAACAGTTTGTCCAGCATCGTTGGCGTTATTAGGGTCAATACCATGCTTAATTAAAAGGTCTACGGTGTCATGAAATCCTGATATGGCAGCTAATCCATAAGCACTCCATCCGTCATTGTCTCTTACTTTAGGATCTGCTCCATTATCGAGTAGCAATTGAGCTGATCGTACATAATTTTTCTTAGCTGCGAACATTAGTGCAGTCCAACCATTGTTTTCAGTTGCATTTACTGCCGCACCTTTTTTAATTAAAAGTGCCACAATCTTATCCATATCTTTTCTAGCGGCATACATTAATGCTGTGACACCATCTTCATCTTTAGTATTTGGATTGCCACCACTTTCTAAAATAGCGCTTACTGTTTCAACATCACCTTTTGAGGCTGCAGTTAAAAGATAATTCACAGACTCTTCAGCATATGCAATTGATGCAAACAAAGAAGTAATCAAAAGAAAAACGAAAAGAGTTTTTTTATACAATTTTTATTTTTTTAATAAGGCTTGCATGGTAAGTCCCATGTCCGCAGGTGATTTAGACATGCTGACCCCGACTTTTTCTAATGCTTTGATTTTATCTATTGCAAGACCAGAGCCTTGCGAAATAATCGCCCCTGCATGACCCATTCTTTTTCCTTCGGGGGCTGTAATGCCGGCAATATAACCTGCAATAGGTTTTTTAATGTGTTGTTTAATATATTCAGCAGCAGCTTCCTCATCCGATCCACCAATTTCGCCGACTAAGATAATGCCGTTGGTATTTTTATCTTCCTCAAACATTTGTAAGCATTCAATAAAATTAAGTCCTTTAATAGGGTCACCACCAATACCAACACAGGTACTCTGACCTAAACCAAGCATAGAAGTTTGCTGAACCGCTTCGTAAGTCAATGTGCCTGATTTTGAAATAATACCGATTGATCCAGGCAAATGAATACTGCCAGGCATGATACCAATCTTGCATTCTCCAGGGGTAATCACACCAGGACAGTTAGGTCCAATAAGCTTTGATTGATTAGCGCGTATAGCCGCCTTCACATTAATCATATCTTGTATGGGAATACCTTCTGTAATACATACGATAATTTGAATACCTTCTTCCGAAGCTTCAATAATTGAGTCTGCAGCGTAAGCAGGGGGAACGTAAATGACTGTGGCGTTAGCACCCGTTGTTTTAATAGCATCTCTTACTGTATTAAATACAGGTAGATTGAGATGAGTTGTGCCACCTTTTCCAGGCGTAACTCCACCTACCAATTTTGTACCATAAGCGAGCGCTTGCTCTGAGTGAAAGGTACCTTGTTTACCAGTAAAACCTTGGCAAATTACTTTGGTAGATTTATTAATCAGAATAGACATGTTATTTTTTTATAAGGCTAGTCGCCATAGTTGCCGCTTCAGTGAGTGTATTTGCAGCTTTGATATTTAAGCCACTTGTTTGTAAAAGTTTTTTGCCAAGATCAACGTTGGTACCTTCTAATCTCACCACAATAGGTATTTGAATACCAACTTCTTTAACTGCGGCAATAATACCTTCTGCAATAATATCGCAACGCATAATACCGCCAAAAATATTAACTAAAACGACTTGTACGTTCTTATCATCAAGAATAATTTTAAAAGCTTTCGCAACTGTTTCAGCAGTAGCTCCACCACCTACATCTAAAAAGTTTGCAGGCTCTCCACCATAAAGTTTAATAAGATCCATAGTCGCCATAGCCAAACCTGCGCCATTGACCATACAGCCAATATTGCCATTGAGTGCAATGTAATTTAATCCGGCATCGAAAGCTTCAGCTTCTTTAGAATCATTTTGTGACCAATCACGAAGCTCAGCCAATGTCTTTTGTTTGTAGAGTGCATTGTCATCAACGTTTATTTTGCAATCGAGGGCAATTATTTTTTTATGTGAAGTAATTACGAGCGGATTAATTTCTAATAGCGCCAAATTATTTTCAACAAAGACCTTAAAAGCACCCCGAGCAAACTTAACAAAATCATTAATCATTTCGTTTGGTAAACCTAAGGCAAAGGCAGTATTTCTTGATTGAAAGTCCATGAGGCCGTTAATAGGACTGCATGTTTCTTTGATAATTTTTTCAGGATTATTTTTAGAAATTTCTTCAATTTCCATACCGCCAGCAGAAGATGCAATGACGACAATTTTTTCTGATTGCCTATCAACTAGTATAGAAAAATATAATTCTTTTTCAATGTCGCATGACTCTTCAATAAGAAGTGTATTTACAGGCTGACCGTCCGGTTTATTTTGATAGGTGACAAGTTTTTTGTGGAGAAGTGAATTAATAACTTCAACTGCCTCTTTTTTGGAGCTGACAATCTTAACGCCACCTGCTTTACCTCTTCCGCCCGCGTGAATTTGGGCTTTGATGACATACGAGGGAGATTCTAACTCGGCTATTGCTTGATCCACTTCATCTATAGACTTAATTGCAATACCTTTTGGAACAGAAATGCCGTATTTTGCAACTAATTGTTTGGCCTGATATTCGTGGAGATTCATGGTAAAAAAGGAGCTAAATAAGCATTATTTTCTATGAATTTAGACAAACATGCTAGTTAAGAATTATATTTTCATAGCAATGTTAGAATTATTCATTTAGAGCTTTTTATCATTTATTCATACTATGAAATTATTAGTTCAGTCTTCACATAGTTTTCAAAGTCATTTGGCAGAAATCTCTGAAATTTTAGGCCAAGCGACAGATTCTCCATATCAGCTTATTAATGACAATGCTGCTCTATTTGAGATCGAAGAGGACTTATCCGAAGGTTTAAAAAATCAATTTCATCTAAAGCATATAGATTTTGCAATTTTAGATCATTACAAAGCTTTAAATGAATTTAGCTTATGTGTCATGGATATGGATTCAACGCTTATATCAATTGAATGTATTGATGAAATTGCAGATATGTGCGGCAAAAAAGAAGATGTCGCTTTAATTACTAAAAGCGCCATGATGGGAGAAATTGATTTTTCACAAAGCCTTATCAAACGCGTTTCATTATTAGAAGGCCTTGGAGAAGAAATGCTCTTTAAGGTCATAGAAGAAAGATTAAAATTTAACGAGGGCACTCAAGCATGGATTGAAGCTTGTCGTAAAAATAATGTCACTACAGTCCTTGTTTCAGGCGGCTTCGATTATTTTGCAGATTATGTGAAAAATAAACTAGGTATTGATGTTGCGATATCTAATCAGCTTGAAATTAAAGATAAGAAGCTCACTGGTAAAGTATTAGGGCGTATTGTAAATGACGCAGTGAAGGCTCAAACAGTTAGAGAGTTTCAAGCTAAACTCAATATTGATAAGTCAAAAACAATCGTGATTGGTGATGGGGCTAATGATTTAAAGATGTTAGCTGAAGCTCAATATAGCATTGCTTATCATGCCAAGCCTATCGTACAAGAAAAGACACAGTTTAAATTCAATCATTCAGACTTTAATGGCGTATTAAATCTTTTTAAAATTTAAATAAGTTCTTCTTTTAAAAAGCCGGCTTTGTAACGTGCTTCTTTATTGAGTTTTTGATAATTAAGTTCAATATCGTAAGTCACAAGTAAATTTTTATACGTTTCATGAGGGTCTAGCTTTTGTGTGTCACATGCCCACCGATACCAAATATTACCAATTGATACATGACGAATCTCTTCTTCATAGATAATTTGTAGGATCTCTGCAATATCATCATCTCTTTGCTGTTTAAATTTTTCGATAATTGAGGGTGTGACATCAAGGCCTCTTGCTTCCATAGTTCTAGGAATGAGCGCTAAACGATGAATTAAGTCGTGACTTGTTCTCTCTGCCATTTCCCAAAGACTGTTATGGGCATTAAAGCTGCCATAAGCTAAACCAAATTTTTTAAGATAGTTATTAAGCAAATTGAAATGCGTTTGCTCTTCATAGGCGATTTGAAGCCAGTCGCTGTAAAATTGCTCTGGGAGATTTTTAAAGCGCCAAATGATATCTAGCGCTAAATTAATTGCACTAAATTCAATATGAGCTAATGCATGAATAAATATTGATTTTCCATGCTGAGTCGAAGCCGATCTTTTTTCAACGAGTCTGGGTGCAACAATGTCAGGTTTTGAAGGCGCACCTGGTAAATGATAGGCGTGTTTTATATCAGCTTTTGAATCAATTTTTATTTGCTGCGATTTAAAAGATTCGTATATCGCTTGAACTTGATTTAATTTCTGATTTAAATCGTTTGTGGCAAGCGCCTTTAGGCATTGCGCTCTTAATTCCATATATTAACTAATGAATAGGAACGAAGGTGACTGAGCCGGCTTTCATATCTGGTGTAATGATAGATTTTTTATCATAAGACAAGGCTATGTCAGCAGCTGCGGTAAAGCCGTCTTTATATAAACTCACTTTGCTACCTTGCACTTTATAAATCTTTCCATTTTTCCAATCGCTGACAAAGAAATTATCTCCAGATTTAATTAAACCATCTCCACCACCCAATCCTTCAGCTACTTTTGTAATTGATTTAGTTTTCAAATTAATTTTGTATAAAATGCCACTTGAAAAATCTACTTCATATAGATCATTTTTAATGATCCAAAGACCATTAGGCGCCAAAATTTCAGGCGTATTTTCATTAAGCATTAGAGTAATTTTTTTGTCTTGAGCAATTTTAAAAATTGCACCTCCTGATTTAAGATTGCCACTGTCACTCACATACAAATTGCCTGCTTCATCTGAAGTAATATCATTTAAAAAAATAGGCGTTTGTGGAAATGCCATAGTACTTCCAAATACAGCCCATTTGCCACTAGGCTCAACTTTCAATACTCGATTCTTATCTGTCACATACAAAGACTTGCCGATAAAAGTTAAGCCTTTAGGATCATCCATACCGCTAGCAAATGTTGAAAGTTTTCCATCGATTGAAATACGTGTAATTTTTCCATCGCCATCTTTATTGAATTCACCAATCTCGGAGACATAAATATCACCTTTAGCATCTTGAACCACTGATTCAGGACTTACAAAGCCCGAGATTGCATTCAGTGATTCATGCGCCTTTAAAGTTACACTTATAACCACTGAGAAAAGAACTAAAAATACGCGTAATTTTTTCATCATTTAATTAAAAGTCTTACTGATTACATTTATCTTCGCAACCTTCTTCACTCACGCCTAAAGAAAGAAGCAAGTTTGCCATTTTCGTATCGCCATTATCTTTTACAACACGAATGATAGATACTCCACCCTTCATTTTTTTATTAATGTCAGCACCTTTGGAAGCGAGATATTTAACCATATCAGCTCTTCCATCAAAGGCAGCATGATGAAAAGCATTCATTTTTGTGAGTGGATGTGTGTAATTAATATCTGCACCATGTTCTACTAAATATTTGAGTGTTTGGAATTGGCCTTTAGCTGCAGCCATTAGGAGTGGGCTCCATGAGAAATAAGTAGCATTAATGTCAACTTTTTTGACTTCAATATATTTTTTTACAATAGGTAATTTACCTTCATTCACGGCACCTGCAAATTCGATTTCTTCTGCATCTGTTAATGCAAAAAGCTGCATTGAGAAGGTGAGCATAATTAATGTCAGTGTCGTTTTTAAAAATTTATTCATTTTGAGCATTCTTTCATTTAGTTAAAAAATTGATAGGCATTTGCAAACATTTTATACCATGGAGCCAATCCATCCCAAACTTCGGGATGCCAAGAGTTTTGTACCGTCCTATAAACCCTCTCAGGATGAGGCATCATAATAGAAAATCGCCCATTATCCGAAGTAAATCCAGTAATTCCTTGAGGAGAACCATTTGGATTCATAGGATAAGTAGAAGTTCCCTTGTGGTAGTTATCAACATAACGAAGTGTCGCAAGTTGATGATTTAAAACATCATTCATTTGATTTTGAGTTTGGTATTCCGTATAACCTTCACCATGCGCTACCGCTATTGGAAGTATTGCGCCATGCATGCCACCAAAAAATATTGAATTAGATTTAAGAATTTCAACGGATACAAATCTTGCTTCAAATTGTTCAGATTTGTTTTTTACAAAGTGTGGCCATAATGTCGAGCCTGGAATAATTTCCTTAAGGTTGCTCATCATCTGGCAGCCATTACAAATACCGAGCGCAATCGTATCAGGCCTTAAGAAGAAAGCTTCAAAAGCATCGCGTGTTTTTGAATTAAATAGAATGGATTTAGCCCATCCTTCACCTGCTCCTAATACGTCACCATATGAAAAACCACCGCAAGCAACGAGCGCTGAAAAATTGCTTAATGATTTCCGGCCTTGAATAATATCTGACATATGCACATCATGCGCTTCAAATCCTGCGGTAGAGAATGCAGCCGCCATCTCAACATGACCATTGACACCTTGCTCTCTTAAAATTGCAATTTTAGGTTTTGTTTTTTTGATTGCAAAAGATTGGGGAATTTCAAAATCAAATTTTGGATTGATGCCAGGGTCAAGATCATCTGAAATTTGTGAGAACTCTTCCAAGGCGCATTCTGGATTATCTCTAATGGCCTGCATCTTATAAGATGTTTCAGTCCAAGCATTTTGTAAGTTTGACCTTGTATCTTTAAAGACAGTTTTATTTTGATGTTGAATATGAATCGCATGATTTAAATTAATAGATCCAATTAAGAAGGCATGATGATTTAATGCCGCGTTAATTTTTGCGAGTACACTCGCGATATGTTCTTTTCTTACTTGAAGAACAGCGCCCAACTCTTCATTAAATAAAATGCCTTTAATATCATTGCCGCAAACTGTTAAATCAATATCCAGACCGCAACGACCTGCAAAAGCCATTTCAGTCAAAGCAGCAAAAAGTCCGCCATCGGATCGATCATGATAAGCCTCAACTAAGTTTTCATTTTTCAAAGTTTGAATTACTTCAAAGAATGCTTTGAGTATTTTTGCATCATCAAGCGTTGGTGGAATATCACCGACTTCATTAAAAACTAAGTTAAATGATGAAGCACCTAATCGGTTCTTCCCTAAACCTAAGTCGATATAAATAAGGCCACTCTCTTTAAGATTTCTATTGAGCACAGGCGTTAAAGTTTTTCTAGCATCAAAGACAGGTGCAAATGCACTTATTATGAGAGATACAGGAGAGACCACAGTCTTTTCTTTTTCTTGATCCAACCAAGTGGTTTTCATGGACATAGAATCTTTACCCACAGGAATGCTAATACCTAAATCAGGACATAGATGCATACCAATCTCTTCAACGGCATCAAATAAGGCTGCATCTTCACCTTCATGTCCTGCAGATGCCATCCAATTGGCTGATAATTTAATATCTTCTAAATGATGAATCGATGCTGCAGATAAATTAGTAATGGCTTCACCTAATGCCATACGCACAGAGGCTTTAGCGTCTATCATTGCAATAGGTGTTTTTTCACCAATAGCAAAAGCTTCGCCTAATGCGCTATCAAAAGACGACAAGGTGACGGCAACATCGGCAACAGGCACTTGCCATGGGCCCACAAGCTGATCTCTTGCAATTAATCCTGTAACTGATCGATCTCCGATATGAATCAAGAACATTTTATTTGCAACGGCGGGGTATCTTAATATGCGATATGCTGCATCTTTGATATCAATATTTTCTATATTGATAGATTGAACTATTCTTTCTTTTCTCTTTACATTGCGCGTCATCTTAGGCGGTTTTCCTAAGAGAATAGATAAATCCATATGGACCGCATCTTTTTTAAGAAGACTATCTTCGACAATAAGTTGTTTGTCGTCTTTTGCAATACCTACAATCGCAAACGGACATCTTTCTCGTTCGCAAAGTGATTTAAATAAATCAAGATCCTTTTCTTTGATCGCTAATACATAACGTTCTTGAGCTTCATTGCACCAGAGCTCGCGTGGCGACATGCTTGGTTCTTCATTATTAATTGAGCGTAATTGAAAAGTAGCACCAACACCACCGTCATTCACTAATTCAGGAAATGCATTGGATAAGCCACCAGCACCTACATCATGAATGCTTAAGATAGGATTTTGAGCGCCTAATTGCCAGCATCGATCAATCACTTCTTGCGCTCTTCTTTGCAACTCAGGATTACCGCGTTGCACGGAATCGAAATCTAAATTTTCTGCATTAAATCCGGTGCCCATGCTTGAGGCAGCGCCACCGCCTAAACCGATAAGCATCGCAGGACCGCCTAATTGAATAAGAAGGGCACCCGGTGGAATCGTATGTTTTTTTGTATGGATATCATTAATGCTTCCAATACCACCTGCCAACATAATGGGCTTATGAAAACCTTTTATCTCATTATCGTGTTTGATTTCTAATGTTCTAAAGTATCCTGCAATATTGGGTCTACCGAATTCATTATTATATGAAGCGCCGCCAATGGGACCATCGATCATAATTTGGAGCGCTGATGATATGCGAGAAGGAGCGCCATATATATCTTTTTCCCAAGGTTGAATAAATTCAGGAATACGTAAATTGGATACTGAAAATCCTGTGAGACCCGCTTTAGGTTTTGAGCCTCTTCCTGTTGCACCTTCGTCTCTGATCTCACCACCTGCACCTGTTGCAGCCCCTGAGAAAGGAGAGATTGCTGTTGGATGATTATGTGTTTCCACTTTCATAATAAAGTGAGTAAGTTCTTCGTGATCACCATAAACACCATTTTGGTTTGGATAAAAGCGATTGACTTTAGCGCCTTCTACAATAGAAGAATTGTCTGAGTAAGCCACAATCGTATTGCCAGGATGTAATTGATGCGTATTTTTGATCATGCCAAAAAGTGATTTAGATTGCGCCTTACCATCTACAATCCAGTCAGCATTAAATATTTTATGGCGACAATGTTCTGAATTTGCTTGAGCAAACATCATGAGTTCTGCATCCGTAGGATTTCTTTTAATAGAAGTGAAATAATTAAATAAATAATCGATTTCATCTTCAGATAAAGCTAAACCTAAATTTTTATTAAAATCATTTAAGACTTGTTTTCCACCTTCAAGTATTTCTGCGTATTGAATAGGTTTAGGAGGAAGATGAGAAAAAAGAGATCGGGCTTCATTAAGATCAAAAATCGAAACTTCTGTCATACGATCATGAAGCAATACTGAAAGCGTTTGCTTTTCAGTATCCGATAATAAAGATTCGTTTTTTAATTCAACATATACAGCAATTGCTCTTTCGATACGTTTGATGTCATAAAGTCCGCAATGGTTTGCAATATCAGTAGCTCTTGAAGCCCAAGGCGATATGGTGCCAGGACGTGGTATGGTGATAATCGCGTTATGTTTAAATTTTAGTGTATGAGCCTGAGGGCCATAATGCAGAATTTTTTCTAAGATAGCTTTATCATTTTCTGTGATTTTTTTCTCACACCATACGATATGTATGTATTCAGAATGAATATCTTTGATTTGCTTATTGATTGTTTGAAGCTTTCCAAGAAGTTTTTCTTTTCTAAACTTTGAATAAGCTGGACCACCGGCAATATGAATAATTTCTTGGCTTTGCATGTTTTGGTAGTGTTTTAAGACGTTACTTTAAGCTTATGATTTTAACAGAAGCTATTTTTTAAAACCTTGTTAATTTTTAATAAATTAACTAGAAAAGTAGAGTGAGGTTTGATAGAAAATAAAGCTAAAAACCCAAGCTAGAAGAAGCGCCCACGAGACCGAATAAACTACAAATGAAAGGCTTTTAGATTCATTTTTAAGTGTTGCAATCGTAGAAAGACAGGGCGTATAGATGAGAGTAAAAATCATGAAGCTAATCGCTTGTATTTGACTCACATTGCTATAAAGATGATGTGCTAAAGCAGTGCCTTCTACTCCATAAATCACAGCTAATGCTCCAATGACAATTTCTTTGGCAATAAAGCCAAAAATAAGCGCAATCACCAGTTGTTCATTAATGCCAATGGGATGGAAAATAGGGGATAACCATTTACCTAATTGACCCGAATAAGTGAGTTCACTGGCAATCGGCACATCCATTGGGAAATGCGTTAATGCCCACACAAGAAGGACGCCAATAATAATGAATTTAGTCGCGCGGGTTAGAAAATGCTTAATCTCAAGCACACTTCTTTTGATGATGTGATTCATTGTAGGGAAGCGATACGGGGGTAATTCAATAATAATAGGCTCTTTATTTTTAAACTGATGTTTAAAAATCAGTGCTGAAATAAAGATCGTCAAAAAGCTTAATAGATAAAGACAGAAAAGAACCAAAGGACCATATTTGGCACTAAAGAGTGCAGTAATAATAAACAAAAACACCTGAAGTCTTGCTGAGCATAATGAGAATGGAATTACAAACATCGTTAAAAGACGTAATTCTTTTGTGCGCATAATTTTAGTGCCCATGAGAGCAGGCACATTGCAACCAAAGCCCATAAGCATCATGACAAAACCTCTACCATCCAAGCCTATCTTTTCCATCAAAGCGTCCATTAAAAATGCGGCCCTTGAGAAATAACCGCTATCTTCGACAATACTCATGATGAGGAAGAAAAGAATAATAATGGGTACGAAGGCGGCTACGGTGGTGACGCCTAAATAGAGACCGTCTAAGAGTAGGCTTTGAAAGATACCATGATGATTTGTAAATAAAGGCTCAAGATAATCCACCCTGAAAAAATTAAAGAATTGAGTCATCAAGTCTTGAATAGGTTTACCGAGTGTGAAGATAAACTGAAATATCGAAAATACAATTACAAAGAAAATAGGTAAGCCCCAATAAGAATCCAAAAAGAGAGCATCTAATTTTTTTGTATTTTTATCGTTAAGTTTGGCTGGGTATTTAACAGTCGATTTAATTAAAGCTTGAATTGTTTTTTCATGAGATATTTGATCGGATAAATTTAATGGCTTAATTTTTTTAATAGGCGGAGTAACTTTTTGATTCATCACTTGAGTGGATGCCTTTAAAAGTTCAATCATACCTTCGCCGAATTTAGCACTTGTTTTAATGACAGGTGTTTTAAGTTTTTTTTCTAATAATGGCGCATTGATAGTGATGCCCATTTTTTTTGCTTCATCATGCATATTGAGCGCTAATACACAAGGAATATGAAGTTTTTGAAGTTGTAATAACAATGAAAGCTGTCGTTCAATTTGAGCGCTGCATAAGACAACAATCGCTAAATCAATCTTATTGTGGTTGATAAAGCTTTGTACAATTTTTTCATCTTCAGATAAGCCTTGAAGATCATAAATGCCCGGAAGATCAACCAGTTCAGCCATATGACCGCCTAGTAATGTTTTGACTGCATGCAAATCCACGGTAATGCCAGGCCAATTACCCACGCGTGCCGATGATCCGCTTAAGCGATTAAATAGGGTCGACTTGCCCGTATTTGGCATACCTAAGAGTGCAATACGTTTCATGAGAGAGTTTTATTAATGTGGATGAGCGATGCTTCTTGTTCCCGAATCATAAGTTCAGTTGTATCAATCATGATGTGAAAAGGACCCTTAAACTGTGCTTTTCTTAAGACGGTGATTTTCTTGCCACGTTTCAACCCCATGGCATTCAGTCTTTGGATAAGTAAGCGATCCATAGCGAGCTTATGGATAAAGCCGCTTTGGCCTTCTGATAATTCTAATAAGGTAGTCATAGACATCTAAATGATAATGATTCTTATTATTATATACAAAAAAGCCTGCGTAGCGCAGGCTTTGTATGACTTCTAAGATGGAATCTCTTATTTACGGTTATCTACAATCTTAGCTTTTGCTTTAAGGTCTAAAACAAGTTTATCTAGTTGTTTTTGTTGAAGTGTTTTAGCCAAACCTTCTTTCACTTTGTCAAACTCAGGCGCTTGAAGCGCTCTAGTATCTTCCAGTTTAATCACATGCCAGCCAAATTGTGTTTGTACAGGTGTTGTTGTGAAGCTGCCTTTTTTAAGTGACGTCAGTGCATCAGCAAATGGTTTAACCATTGTATTCGCCGGGAACCAGCCTAAATCACCACCTTTATCTTTTGAACCTGGATCTTTTGATTTATCTTTTGCAAGTTTAGTAAAGTTGCCGCCTTTATTAAGCTCAGCAATAACATCTTTAGCTTCTTGCTCACTTGCGACAAGAATATGTTTTGCATTGAATTCTTGTGTGCCTAAATCTTTTTTGTATTGTTCATAAGCATTTTTAATATCAGATTCTGAAATAGGATTTTTTTGTACGTAGTTTTGTAAGAATGTGTTGTACAACATTTCCTTACGCGCTAATTCTTCTTTTAAAAGATAGTTTGCGTCTTTGCTAAGTCCCGTTCTTTCCGCTTCTTGATTAATGAGTTCCATTGCAATCATTCGATTCACAATCATATTGTTAAGATTGTCATCCATTTTTTGGCCACGACTTGTGAGATCTTTGACTACAAAATCATAAAGATTCTTTTTGATAGGCTTCCCATTCACCGTAATATTTAAATCGGCTGCTTGCGCTAAAATTCCAAGCTGGATAAGTAAAACAAAAACTAAGGTTTTGATAAAAGAAAACATTAATGCTCCTTGGTAATTAATATTGAAGAGTGATTCCTTAAGGCAAATCAGCTTTGATACTTAATGCATGAATTTTTTGAGGAATTAAATCTTTAAGCGCGTCGTAAATGATGCGATGCCTCATTATCGTTGATTTTCCTAAAAAATGCGAACTTGTAATTTCTAAATTGAAATGTCCTCCACCGGTATTGCCGCTATGTCCCTTATGAAGATCGCTTAAATCTTTCAGGATTAAATGCGAAGGCTCTAAAAATGCCAGCCTTTCTTTAATAAGATCTTGCAGCATAAATATTTAAGGTAGTGTTTTTCTGAAAGGTTTTACTTCAACAGAAGCGTAAACTGAAGAGTAAAAAGGATCTTCATGTGCCCAGCGTATCGCCTCATCGAGCGAAGTAAATTCAGCCACAATGAGACTTCCTGAAAAGCCATCTAAACCTGGATCGATGGCATCGATAGCAGGAAAAGGCCCTGCAAGAAGAAGCTTTCCTTGATCTTGCAATAGTTTGATGCGCGCTAAATGCGCTGGTCTTTGAGCTAATCTTTGATTAAGGCTATTTTGCTTATCTTTAGCAATGATGGCGTAGAACATATTATTTGTGATTCGCTCTTGATGCTAAAACACCAATCAATATGGCATAGCAGATGATTAATCCTGTAATGCCAAATAATTTAAAATTGACCCAAGTGCTTTCTGAAAAATTAAAAGCGACATACAGATTAAGCGCACCTAAACCACCAAAAAATACTGCAGAAGTCATATTGATTTGATTCCAAGTTTTTTCATTTAATTGAATTTGTTGGCCCATGAGATTTTTAACAAGATTTTTTTTCTTAAAAAATTGAAAAAATAAAAGTGCACCTGATAGCAGCCAATACAAAATACTAGGCTTCCATTTAATGAAGTTTGCGTCATGAAGCCATAAAGTTGTGCCTCCTAAGATACTGATCAATACAGCATTAAATATAAGTAATTTATCTACTCTCTTATGAATGAGCTTGCTGTAGATCACTTGAAAAAATGTGGCAGCAATGACGACTAATGTTGCGGTATAAATGTTTGAAAATTTATATGCAATAAAAAAAAGAATGACAGGAAAGAGATCGAATAGAAATTTCATTTTTTAAAATTACCTCAAGGCTTTTGTAAATTATCTTTGGTCTAGACTATCTGATACTATGGTAGTTCATATCGAAGTACCTATAACTATGATTGATCTTCATTCACATTCTACTATATCTGATGGTTTATTAAGCCCAACTGCACTTGTTCAACATGCACATACCAAAGGCATTAAAGTTCTTTCTTTAACTGATCATGATGATGTGGAAGGTTTAAAAGAGGCAACTTCAGAAGCAAAATTATTAGGTATGCATTTAATTCATGGCGTTGAAATTTCAGTGACATGGAAAAGAGGTACGATTCATATTGTTGGATTAAATGTAGATTCAGAAAATAAAACCTTATTACAAGGACTTTCTTCTATCCGAGAAGGGCGCTTTGAAAGAGCTAAAAAAATGGCGCATGCACTTGATCAAGTAGGTATCAAAGGCAGCTTAGAAGGCGCATTAAAATATGCAAAATCAGGCATTCTAGGTCGAACACATTTTGCAAGATTTTTAGTTGAAACAGGCCATGCTAAAGATGTGAGAACTGTATTTAAAAATTATCTCGTAAAAGGCAAGCCAGGCTTTATTGAGCACACATGGACCACTTTAGAAAATGCACTGACATGGATTCATGAAAGTGGCGGTATTGCAGCTATCGCTCATCCTGCTCGATATGATTTAGGTAAAAATAATCTTTTGGCATTTTTAAATGAATTTAAAGCATTGGGAGGCCAAGGGATTGAAGTCATTTCAGGAAGTCATACGACTGAAGATTCTTTAAAATTTGCAAGAATTGCAGATGAGTTTGAATTTCTAGCATCCATTGGTTCTGACTATCATGGGCCGGGAATTTCTTATAAGGAGATGGGGTCTTTACCCAAACTTCCTGAAACATGCGTTCCGATATGGAAAAGTTGGAATGAAGTCAATGCCTTACTGAACTAAATTTTTTCTTAAAATCACATATTTCTTGATTGAATATAAGAATATTCAAATAGAATGACATTCTATATATGGAATTAACCGCTATACAAAAAGTTACCGTCTACGCGCTTCCTATCATTTTTGCGATTACGGTTCATGAAGCAGCTCATGGCTATGCGGCAAAGCATTTTGGCGATTTGACTGCTTACAACCAAAACAGAATTAGTTTAAATCCTCTCAGGCATATCGATCCGATTGGTACCATTATTCTCCCAGCGTTAACCGTATTATTAGGAGGCGTTTTGTTTGGATGGGCTAAGCCAGTTCCTGTTAATTTTATGAATTTACGCCATCCTAAAAAAGATATGCTTTGGGTAGCTGCTGCTGGTCCTTTTTCAAATTTAATCATGGCGATTTTTTGGACGATTTTATTTGGGCGAAGCACATACTTTCCAGAATCAATGTCTTTATTTATTCAACAAATGGGTATTGCAGGTATTAGTATTAATTTGTCTTTGATGGTTTTGAATCTAATTCCACTTCCACCGCTTGATGGAGGAAGAATTGCTGTGAGTTTATTACCAAACCATCTTGCTTATAAATACGCGCAAGTTGAGCGATATGGTTTTTTAATTTTGATTATTTTATTAATGACTCATATTCTTGATTTGATCATTTTTCCTCTGATCCAAATTAGTCAAAGTTTAATTTTATGGATATTTGCTTAAGGATGAAGGTATAGGTTATGGCTATTGAACGCGTCATATCTGGTATGCGACCGACGGGCAACCTACATTTGGGCCACTACAATGGAGTGCTCAAGAATTGGATCAATCTCCAACATGAATTCGAATGTTTATTTTTCGTAGCGGATTGGCACGCACTCACGACACATTATGACTCTCCTGAAATTATTGAAGAGAACGTCTGGGAAATGGTAGTGGATTGGCTTGCAGCAGGTGTCGATCCAGCAACAGCAACTATCTTTATTCAATCTAAAGTCCCTGAGCACGCTGAGCTTCACACTCTGTTATCTATGATCACACCTCTGGGCTGGCTAGAGAGAGTTCCGACTTATAAAGATCAGCAGGAAAAATTATCTTCTAAAGATTTATCGACTTATGGATTCTTAGGCTACCCATTATTGCAAAGTGCGGATATTTTAATTTACAAGGCAACTCAAGTACCTGTTGGCGAAGATCAAATTCCTCATATTGAATTTACACGTGAGATTGCAAGGCGCTTTAATCATCTTTATGGCAAAGAAGCTGGCTTTGTTGAAAAAGCTGAAGAGGCGATTAAAAAATTAGGCTCTAAAAAAAGCAGTCTCTATATGGAAATGAAAACAGCGTATCAAGAAAATGGCGACGAGGAAGCCTTAGATTCAGCGCGCGTGTTAATCGGAGAACATCAGGGGTTAAGTTTAGGCGACAAAGAAAGGTTGTTAGGTTTCTTAGAAGGGGGTGGCAAAATGATTCTAGTTGAGCCTGAATATAAATTAGCCCCCGCATCAAAAATGATTGGTTTAGATGGTCAAAAAATGTCCAAGTCTTATAACAATACAATTGCTCTAAGAGAGCCTCCTGAATCTGTCGAGAAAAAAATTAAAACAATGCCAACAGATCCTGCGCGCGTTAGACGCAATGACCCAGGTAATCCAGATCATTGCCCTGTGAGGCAATTACATCAAGTCTACTCAAATGACGAAATAAAGTCTTGGGTCGAAACGGGATGTAAAGAAGCTAAAATAGGATGTATTGAGTGTAAGCAACCTGTGATTGAAGCCATTAATAAAGAATTGAAACCTATTCAAGAAAGGGCATCACATTACATTGAAGATCCTGATCTTGTAAAAAATATCGTGGCAGAAGGTTGTGAAAAAGCAAGAAAATTAGCAAGAGAAACGATGCGAGAAGTAAGAGAAGCGATGGGGTTAAATTACTAATGAATCAAGAAGTGCAAACAGCGACGATTGGAAAAATTCATGGAGAGAATATTGAGGTATTACCCCAGGATCTCTATATTCCTCCTGACGCACTTGAGATTTATCTAGAAGCTTTTGAAGGGCCGCTCGATCTTCTTTTATACCTCATCAGAAAACATAACTTAGATATTCTCGACATCCCTATGGCTGACTTAACAATTCAGTACATGGATTATGTAGAGAAAATGAAAGAAATTAAACTTGAGTTAGCTGCAGATTATTTACTTATGTCGGCTGTCTTGATTGAAATTAAATCAAGAATGTTGTTACCTAAGAAAACAGCCGAAGTTGATACAGAACAAGATCCTCGCGCTGAACTTGTGCGAAGACTCATGGAATATGAGCTTATTAAAATAGCCTCTGAAAAACTTACACAAATGCCACAAGTAGGTGTTGATCTTTTTGTAGCCAATGCTTATTTTGAAAAAATTACAGAAATTACTTATCCAGATGTATCGATCGATGAAATATTCGCAGCATGGAAAAATATTTTAAATCGTGCAAAACATTTTGAATCTCATAAAGTTGCTCGAAATGAACTCTCAGTAAGAGAGCACATGACCATGATTTTAAGAAAGCTTCAAGAGGAAGAGTTTGTTGAGTTTTCATCATTCTTTGATGTGGCTGAAGATAGAATTCAAAAATTGGTTGTATGTTTCTTGGCTATATTAGAATTAGCAAGAGAGCGACTTATTAAAATTACCCAGCAAGAAAGTTTTTCTCCTATCTACATTAAATTACAGATTAATTAATCCATGACAGATTTAAATAACATATCAAAAATTAAGCAAATACTAGAAGTGGCATTACTAACAAATGCCAATCCTTTATCTTTAGATGATTTGCAAAAATTATTTTCTGAAAAAATTGAACGTTCAACATTAAGAATGTTACTAGATGAGCTTAAAACTGAATGGCAAGACCGTACTATGGAGTTAGTGCTCGTAGCTTCGGGTTATCGATTTAAAGCAAGAGAAGAATATGCAAGTTATCTCATGAGATTAAGTCCTGAAAAAGTAGCTAAATATAGTCGTGCCGTAATGGAAGTATTGGCAATTGTGGCTTATAGGCAGCCAGTCACACGTGGTGAGATTGAAGAAATTAGAGGCGTTGCACTTAATCCCAACGCCATTAGACAGCTTCAAGAAAGAGATTGGATTGATGTAATTGGTCAAAAAGATGTGCCTGGAAGACCTTCTTTGTATGCGACAACAAAACATTTTTTAAATGATTTTAATTTAAGATCTTTATCCGAGCTTCCTGATATCGAAAGCTTCCTCCAAAATGAAATTCCTTTGAATGTTTAACGTTAAGTCATTAATGGCTTAATTACCTTATGCGTTCACAAGATCAAGATTCAACCAAAGATAGCAAGCCAACAAGCCCATCTAAAACACAGCGCTTACATAAACTCCTCGCTCAATCTGGCATTGGATCCAGACGAGAAATGGAAAAATATATCGAAGCGGGTCGCGTGCACGTCAATGATAGTCCAGCAACTTTAGGTCAATTGATCCATGAGCATGACACCATTAAGATTGATGGAAAAACGACACATCTTTTCTTTGATTTAAAATTTCCTAAAATTCTTATCTACCATAAGCCTGAAGGTGAAATTGTTTCGGTAAGTGACCCACAAAAAAGAACTACAGTATTTTCAAAGTTACCTAGAATTAAAAATGAAAAATGGATTTCGATAGGGCGTCTTGATATTAATACTTCAGGACTTCTAATGTTTACCACTTCAGGTGATCTTGCTAATCGCCTTATGCATCCTAAATTTGAAATTGAACGTGAATATGCTGTACGTATATTTGGTGAATTAACCGAAGAACAAATGTCAAAGTTAAAATTAGGCGTTAAGTTAGAAGATGGTCTCGCAAAATTTGATGAAATTCGTTATCAAGGTGGTGAAGGTGCTAATCGCTGGTATCAAGTCATATTGATGGAAGGCAGAAATCGAGAAGTTAGACGTTTATTTGAGCATTTTAATTTGCCAGTGAGCCGTCTTATTCGAACTAGATTTGGACCTGTATCACTTCCATCTCGCGTAAAAAGAGGCATGATGCTAGAGCTTGAAGTGAAAGAAGTTGAGAAGATTTTAAAATGGCTAGACATGCCTTTTTCAATGGTCAGTCGTAATGAAAGTCTCAATAAAGTTAAAGCACGGAAAAAACATGCCCATCCATCACCTTACGCACCGAAAGTGAAGCTTGATCGAAAGGCCATGCTTGATAAGAAAATTAAAAAAATTGGAAGAAAACCAGTTAAGAGAAGAATCAGAAGCGATTCTGATATTAAAAAAATCTAATCAGGCAGTTGAGATTTTTCTAGCATAAACACAAAGTCATTTCCTAAAGAAACATCTAGCCATTGAAATTGAAGTTTAGGGAATTTTTTCAACAAGATTTCTTTGTTATGACCAATTTCAACAATCAACATACCATTATCGTTAAGATACTCTTTTGCTTCGTGAATAATTCTAATGGTATGATCTAAACCATCTTCCCCACTTCCCAAAGCCATACTCGGCTCTTTTAAAAATTCCATAGGGAAGCTATCAACTGAAGTTTGATTTACATAAGGGGGGTTCGAAATAATAAGATCATATTTCTTGCCTTCTAATCCATTAAATAAATCAGACTGAATTAATTCAATACGATCATGCAATCCGTAATGATTAACATTGATTTCAGCTACTTGTAATGCTTTTTCGGATAAATCGACAAGATCAATCATAGCGTTCTGGAAGCTATGTGCCATCATAATACCCAAGCAACCACTCCCAGTGCATAAATCTAGAGCGCTATAGATTTTTTCAGGATCGTCAATCCATGGATAAAGATTTTCGCTTAATGACTCCGCAATTAAAGATCTTGGAACGATGACGCGCTCATCTACATAAAATTTATAATCTCTTAGCCAAGCTTCATTAAGAAGATAAGCAGTTGGGATTTTATCGTTAATTCTTTTTTCAATTAAAAAAGATAAATCTTTTTTTTCTTTGCTCGTTAAGTGAGCATCTAAAAAGTTTTCTATCGTGTCGTGAGGTAAGTGAAGAAAGCCAAAAATAAGCCAGACAGCTTCATCATATGCATTAGAAGTGCCATGACCAAAAAAAACATCAGAGTCTTCAAATCGACTGACGGCATATCTTAGCCAATCACGAATTGAAAAAAGCTCATTAAGTATTTGCGTTTGGCTCAAGCGAGTATCTTACGAAGAGTCAGTTTGTAAATATCTTTGAGTGGTTCGATATCTTTTACATCAATACATTCATTAATTTTATGTATCGTAGCATTCAGAGGACCAAATTCAACAACCTGATCACTAATGTTTGCAATAAAACGACCATCGGAAGTACCACCTGTTGTAGATAGCTCAGGCATGATGCCCAAAGTTTCTTTGATTGCCTCTGATAAAATCTCTACAAGCTTTCCCTTCTTTGTTAAATAAGGATTGCCCGAATATTCCCAATCAATAACGTAATCAAGTTTATGCTTATCTAAAATAGCATGTGCTCTTTCTTTTAAATTTTCAGCAGTACTTGCTGTTGAATATCTAAAATTAAAAAGAATATCGACTTCACCAGGAACAACATTAGTAGCACCTGTACCGCCTTTAATATTTGAAATTTGCCATGACGTCTTAGGGAAATATTCATTGCCTTCATCCCAAGACATATTAACCAAGTCTGTAATTGCAGGTGCAACCATATGAATTGGGTTTTTAACCAAATGTGGGTATGCAATATGACCTTGAATACCTTTCACAGTAAGTTTTGCAGAAAGCGATCCTCTTCGGCCATTTTTAATCATGTCGCCAAATTTGACATGCGACGTAGGCTCACCCACTACGCAGAAGTCAATTCTTTCATTTCTTTCTTTAAGAAGCTCTACTACTTTCACAGTGCCATCGACTGCGACACCTTCTTCATCCGAAGTAATAATTAATCCAATCGAACCTTTGAAGTCTTTAGTTTCTTTTAAAAATTCTTCAATAGAAACAATAAAGGCGGCAATAGATGTCTTCATATCTGCAGCACCTCGACCATAGAGCTTGTCATCTTTGATTGTAGGTTCAAAAGGAGGCGATATCCATTGATCAACTGGGCCACTTGGCACAACATCAGTGTGACCTGCAAAAACAAAGAAGGGTGCTTCGGTACCTCTTCGCGCGTATAAGTTTTCTACATCACCTACTTTAATTTTTTCGCATTTAAAGCCTAAAGGCTCTAATAGGCTAACAAGCAAATCTTGGCAGCCAGCGTCGTCTGGCGTATTAGATTTTCTTGCAATTAAATTTTTAGTGAGTTCTAGTGTTTTAGTCATTTTTATTTTTTAAATAATTGTTTAAATGTAGCTTCATCAAATCCAAGTGATACTACTTTTTTATCAATCGCTACCAAAGGTCTTTTCATTACCGTTGGTTTTTCTATAATCAATTGAATGGCGGTTTCTTTTTTGTCTCCGAGCTTTTTCTCTCGATCTGTAAGATTTCTCCAAGTCATGCCAGATTTATTAATCAGCATATCCCAAGTTAAATGACTCGGTAATTTTTTAAACCATGCATTTAAAGTCGTTGCATCTAACGCTTCTTTTTTGAGATCATAAAATTCATATTTAATTTTATGACTATCAAACCAAGTTAATGCTTTTTTGACGGTACTGCAATTTTTAATGCCGTACACCATCATAATTTAGATGCCTCTAAGTAACTCGTTAATACCTACTTTGCCAAGTGTTTTTTCATCTACTTTTTTCACAATCACAGCACAGTAAAGACTATAAGAGCCATCTTTTGAAGGTAAATTTCCTGAGACCACAACAGAACCTTTAGGAATGCGACCGTATGTAACTTCGCCTGTTTCACGGTCGTAAATTTTAGTTGATTGGCCGATGTATACACCCATAGAAATAACTGCGTTGTCTTCAACGACAACACCCTCAACCACTTCTGAGCGAGCGCCGATAAAGCAATTGTCGCCAATAATAGTTGGTCCGGCTTGAATGGGCTCCAAGACTCCTCCAATACCTACACCACCCGAGAGATGAACGTTTTTACCAATTTGTGCACAAGAACCAACAGTGGCCCATGTATCGACCATCGTACCTTCATCTACATATGCACCGATATTTACATAAGAAGGCATCAGCACAACATTTTTACCAATAAATGATCCGCGTCTTGCAATGGCATTTGGTACAACGCGATATCCACCCGCTTTAAAATCTTCGTCTGTGAAGTTCGCAAATTTTGAATTTACTTTATCAAAGTAATTGGTGTAGCCACTTTTCATGACTTCGTTATCGTAAAGTCTAAAAGAAAGTAATACTGCTTTCTTAATCCATTGATGCGTTTCCCATTCTTGGGAATCTTTAATGCGCGTTGCTACTCTTAGCGATCCATTATTTAAATTATTAAGAACTTCGTCTACAGTATCTTTAATTTCTTTTGGCGCATTTTTTGGATTGATTTCAGCTCTTATTTCAAAAGCATTTTCGATAATTGATTTTAGTTGATCCATGAGAGTATATTTTTTAGTTAAAACAGTATTTTACATTAAAGTCTAATGTAATTAGCGTGGTCGGCTTGATTCGTAAAGAGGTTTTAATTTGTAGGCAAGGTCAGTGAGCTCTCTAATGCGACTATCATCAGATGGGTGAGTGCTTAAAAATTCAGGTGGTTTTTTTGTATCTTGTCGCTTCATTTTTTCCCATAAAGTTACTGCAGCATAAGGATTAAAGCCTGATCTTGCAGCCAATTCAAGGCCAATAGCATCAGCCTCTCTTTCTTGCGTGCGACTATTAGGAAGTGCAAAAAATAGGGTAGTACCTAATGAGGCTGCCTGCATCGTGGCATTGGCTCTATTTCGATTACTTGTATTAGAAATATATGTAGCAAAACCGATCAAGCCCAATTGTTGAACAAGTGCTGTCGACATTCTTTCGCGACCATGCTCACGAAGAGCATGAGAAATTTCATGTCCTATGACCGCTGCTAATTCATCGTCTGTTGCATTGAGTTTGCGAATCAGACCTGAATAAACCATGATTTTACCCCCAGGCATGCAATAAGCATTGACCTCATCACTGTCTTCAACATTCACTTCCCATGGCCATTGACTCGCTTCAGGCTTAAAATAAGTTGCGTTTGCGATTAATCTATTGCTAATTCTCTTCACGCGACTCACTTGAAAAGGATCGACATTAAGTTTATTTTTTTTATTTGCTTCTTGAAGAACAGTTCGGTAACTATCGTTTGCCATACCTACTACCATAGATTGCGGCATGAGTAAGAGTTGTTTTCTGTCAACACCTGATTGATTTTTTAGCGTTGTAGAAGCGCAACCTGAAACAAGAAATACCAAGAAAAATAAAACGCTATATTTCATCCTTAAAACAATACTTGGCTGCCTAATTCAACTACGCGGTTAGGAGGTAACTTGAATTGATTTGTTATTGTTTCTGCACTTCTAAATAAACCGATGAATAATTTCTTTCTCCAATAATTCATATTATCTTTTGGTGTAGCTAATAAGATTTCTTTACCAATAAAATAAGAGCTGTTCATAGGATCAATATTGACGCCATTTTTTGCGCATAGCGCGAGATCCTTAGGCAAGTTTGGCTCATCTTTGAATCCATATTTCACTGTAACTTTATAAAACTCATAAGGTAATTTTTCAACAGTTACTAGATCTTTTGTTAGTGAGTGAGGGTAATCCATAAATCTAACTGTCAAAATGATTACTTTTTCATGGATCACTTTATTGTGTTTTAAATTATGAAGAAGAGCATGAGGAACGCCCTCTGGATTAGGCGTCATAAATATAGCAGTCCCTTCTACTCGAGGTGGGGGATTAGCGCCTATAGATGAAATAAACGAATTAATTTCAATAGATTCAGTCTTGAGGAGCTTATATAACAAAGCCCTGCCTTTTTTCCAAGTCGTCATTAATATAAAAAGTAATAGCCCAATTAAGATTGGAAACCAACCTCCATCTGGGATTTTTAGTATATTCGCAAAAAAGAAGGCCAAATCCATAGTCAAAAATATAATTAAGAAACTCAGCGTTCTTCTTTTGCTCCATTTCCAGACATCAAGAAACACAAAACCAGCAAGGAGAGTTGTGACAATCATATTTCCTGTTACCGCTATTCCGTAGGCGCTAGCTAAATTTGTTGAGCTTTTGAAAGCGAGAACTAAAGACATGACAGCAATCATAAGAAGCCAATTTATTCTGGGAAGGTATATTTGGCCTTCTTGATTTTCAGAAGTGTGCTCTACATGCATTCTGGGCAAGAAGCCTAATTGAAGAGCTTGCCTTGAAATAGAATAGGCGCCAGTAATAACTGCTTGAGAAGCAATAATAGTAGCAATAGTTGAAAGTAAAATAAGAGGCACAAGAAGCCAGCTAGGTGCCATTAAGTAAAAAGGATTTTCAATGTTTTTTGGATCTAATAATAACAATGCACCTTGACCATAATAATTTAATACTAGAGAGGGAAAAGCAACAATAAACCAAGCTAGCTTAATGGGTTGTCTTCCAAAGTGCCCCATATCTGCGTATAGAGCTTCAGCACCAGTAACGCAAAGAACAATAGAACCCAATCCAATGAAAGCTGCGAGCGGTGCGGCAGCAAAAAAAGAAAATGCGTAATAAGGGTTTAAAGCTAAGGCAACAGATGGATTTTTAATAATATTTAATATTCCTAATCCCGCGAGTGTTAAAAACCATATAAGCATGACTGGTCCAAAAAATGCGCCAACAGTATGGGTGCCTTTGCTTTGAACCCAAAATAATATAAGTATGATAACTATCGTCGCCGGAATTACCCATGATTGAAATTGAGGAGCGGCAACCTGGATACCCTCTACCGCAGATAAAACTGAGATTGCAGGTGTAATCATTCCATCTGCAAAAAACATACTTGCACCTAGAATGCCTAAAGTAATAATTAAATTTCTTTTATTACTCGAACTTTCTTTTGAGTTAGCAAGTGAAAGGAGCGCCATAATTCCGCCTTCACCTCGGTTGTCAGCTTTCATGATGTAGCTAATATATTTAAATGAGACGACTAATATAAGCGACCAAAATATAAGCGAGAGAATTCCTAAAATATTAAATTGATTTAATTGAAAAGGTTGGGCTGTAAAAATTTCATGCATCGTATATAAAGGGCTTGTACCTATATCTCCATAAACGACGCCCAAAGCAGCAAGCGAAAGACCAGCTAATTTTTTATTCATTATGATTTAATTATCCTGATTGATTGTTTTAATTACATCAGCTTCTGCTAAGCCATTAGAAAATTTAATATTTATTTTATCACCCGATTTGAGATGATTTATGGTCGATATTACTTTATTTTGCTCATTGGTAATGATTGAATAGCCTCTTGATAAAACTGCATTTGGATTTAAGTGATTTAAATTTAATTTTAATTTGTCTAGATGAAATTGATATCGAACAAGACTACTTTTTATACTCTGATTAATTCTTTGTATATATTGATGAATCTGTTCTTTTTGTCTTTGAATTTGTTGTCGAGGCGATATAAGACGCTTCTCTAAATAATCAATTTTCTGCATTAATTCGCGAATAACGCCCACCATCATTTTATTTAATTGGTTTTTGTAGGTTTGAATTGTTTTGGTAAGTTCGACACTATGGCTTGTAACGAGTTCAGCGGCACCTGTAGGTGTGGGCGCTCTTAGGTCGGATACAAAGTCAGCTATAGTTGTATCAGTTTCATGACCAACACCTGTGATGGTAGATATTTTGGATGCAACAATTGCTCGTGCAACAATTTCTTCATTAAAAGCCCATAGGTCTTCAATGGAACCACCACCACGAGCAAGAATAAGTACATCGCACTCCATTCTGGTATTTGCAGTTTCAATGGCTTTTACAATCGCCGAAGGCGCTTCCTTGCCTTGCACGAGGCTAGGATAAATAATGATCGGAATATGAGGACTTCGTCTTTTAAGGGTAATTAAAATATCTTCAATCGCAGCACCGGTAGATGAAGTAATGACGCCAATAGATTTAGGAAATTGGGGTATGGGTTTCTTGCGTGAAGGTTCAAAAAGACCTTCCTTGAGGAGTTTTTCTTTTAATTGATTAAAAGCTTCTGATAGAAGCCCTGCGCCAGCATGCCTAATAAGCTCAATATTAAGTTGATATTCTCCCCGAGCTTCGTATAAACCGATAAAGCATTTCGCTTCAATTTTTTCACCATTTTTAGGCACCCAATCAGCCGCTATATTTTTATTTTTAAACATAGTGCAGCGCACTTGAGCTTCATCATCCTTAAGAGAGAAGTACCAATGTCCAGAAGATGCACTGATGAAGTTAGAGATTTCGCCTGAAATCCAAAATGAGGGAAAACTTTGCTCAAGAAGCTCCCTGACGAGGCGGTTAATTTCTTTAACAGAAAAAACCTTGCCTTCGTTAGGTTTAGAGCTATTTATTGGTGTTGAATTAATCAAACTAGAGGGATATCCGTTACAATTATCTTCATTATAGAGTTAATGAATAATTAAAGAGCTTTAATTGAAGAAATTTTTTTTATCACATAAACAAGCCCACTTATTTGCTTTTTTTGCTGCTTATTTTTTAGTTGCACTAGCAGTGATCATTCAAAAAAAATTCAATCTCGAACCTTGCCCTTTATGTATTACACAAAGGATTATTTTTATGGTGTTGGGGTTATTTTTTTTAATCAATGCATTTATTAAACCAACACATTTAATAAGAAGATTGTCTTTCGCCGTTTTATCGACAACTTCAATCATAGGCATGGTATTTTCGTTTAAACATATCCTGATTCAATCAAAAGCTATCGCCCTTCCCAATGAATGTGGCGTTGATTTGAATTATATGTTTGAAAATTTTCCGTTTTCAAAAGCCTTGAATTTGCTTTTCAAAGGGACAGGCGATTGCTCGCATATTGATTGGACTTTATTAAGTCTCACAATTCCTCAATGGGCTTTAATTGGATTCATATCCTTTTTTGTATACACCATTCTTTTATTTCGGATGAATGTAAAGTAATGCAATTAGAAAATTTTATTGGTAATACACCGCTTGTTGCCTTGCAGCGCATGCATGGAAATTCAACTAGCGAGATTCACCTCAAATTAGAAGGTAATAATCCTGCAGGTTCAGTAAAAGACAGAGCTGTATTTTCTATGATTCATAACGCTGAATTAAGAGGCGACATTAAACCTGGCGATACACTTATTGAAGCTACGTCTGGAAATACAGGTATAGCTCTTGCCATGGTGGCAGCAATGAAGGGTTACAAAATGATTTTAGTGATGCCAGAAAATCAAACAATTGAAAGACGGCAGACCATGAAAGCGTTTGGCGCAGAATTTATTTTAACTTCACAAGAAGGCAGCATGGAACTTGCAAGGGATACTGCCTTAAAGATGCAAAAAGAAGGCAAAGGGTTTGTATTAGACCAATTTAGTAATCTTGATAATCCTAAAGCGCATTACGAAGGAACGGGTCCTGAAATTTGGAGAGATACAAAAGGCTGTGTCACTCATTTTATCTCTAGTATGGGTACCACAGGTACGATTGTCGGTACCTCACAATTCTTAAAAGAAAAAAACAAAGACATTCAAATTATTGGTGTGCAGCCAGAAGAAGGCTCTCAAATTCCGGGTATACGTAAATGGCCAGAAGCTTATTTGCCTAAAATTTATAATGCAAAAAATATTGATCGTATTGAATATGTATCACAACAAAATGCAGAAGAGACTGCACGAAAACTTGCGAAAGTAGAAGGCATTTTCTCCGGAGCCTCGACCGGCGGCGCTCTTTTTGTTGCGCTTCAAATTGCGAAAGCAAATAAAGATGCGGTGATTGTCTCTATTGCTTGCGATCGAGGCGATCGCTATTTGTCTTCAAATTTATTTGCGAGCTGATGCTTTGGTTCCTATTCTAGTTTTTGATATCGAAACCATCCCTGATATTCAAGGCATTAGATCTTTATATGCATTAGACAAAAATTTATCTGATGATGATGTTGTAAATGTAGCTATTTATAAAAGAAGACAAAAAAATGGCTCTGATTTTTTACAACACCATCTTCAAAAAATCGTAGCGATCTCATGTGTTCTTCGAGAAAGAGATCAATTAAAAATTTGGACGCTTGGTGATATTGATGATCCTGAAGAGGAAGTTATTCAACGTTTTTTTGATGGCATTGATAAATACACTCCCACACTTGTTTCTTGGAATGGCTCCGGATTTGATCTGCCTGTATTAAATTATAGGGCCTTGATGCATGGCATCAATGCATCCAAGTATTTAGATATGGGTGAGATTGATAAAGATTTTAAATGGAATAATTACTTAAGCCGATATCACACACGCCATACAGATTTAATGGAATTTTTAGCTATGTTTCAAGGTAAAAATAATGCGCCTTTAGATGATATTGCAAAGCTATGTGGCTTTCCAGGCAAGCTTGGTATGGATGGCGGGAAAGTTTGGGACACATACAGAGAAGGTGATATCCAATCGATAAGAGATTACTGCGAAACTGATGTTGCTAATACTTATCTTGTTTATCTTAAATTTCAATTAATCCGCGGCCATCTTAATCAAAACGAATATGAAACTGAGATTAATTTAGTTAAAAATACCATTCAAGAATACCAAAAAGATTATTGGGATGAATTTCTGTCCGCTTGGAAATCTTAAGTCTTCCTAAATGCAAGACGATATTAAATCTAAAAAAAAATTATTACTCGCCACAATAGAAAATATTGATCAAGAGGGTAGAGGCGTTGCTCATATTGATGGTAAAGCTATTTTCGTTGAAGGCGCGCTTCAGGGTGAGCTTGTTGAATGCGAATCTTATGTGAGAAAGCCAAGTTACGAGATTGCTTTTACAGATAGAGTGATTCGGCAATCTAATTTAAGAGTGAAGCCTAAATGCGATCATTTCAATCGCTGCGGTGGTTGCTCTATGCAGCATTTTGAATTTCAGGCACAAATTGCAGCTAAGCAAAGAGTATTTGAAAATACGCTATCAAGAATTGGCAAGGTTAAACCTGAAACAATATTAACGCCTCTTGCAGGACCATCATGGCATTATCGATATAAAGGTCGCTTAAGAGTTAAATTTGTTGTTAAGAAAAATAAAGCGCTTGTGGGCTTTAATGAAAAAAGAACACATTTCATTGCCGATATTTCTAGTTGTGAAGTGTTACCTCAGCGCCTCTCTGATATCTTACCTTCACTTCAAGACTTAATTACAAAACTCTCTATCAAAGACAAAATTCCTCAGATTGAATTCGCAGCAGATCAAAATCATTTGGTATTAGTGTTAAGAATTTTAGAAAAGCTAGATATAAATGATGAATCACTTTTAAATACATTTTCATCTCAATATCCTGTGCAATTTTGGACGCAATCTAAAGGGCCTGAGACGGTAAAACCGTTATCAAAAAAAGATGATGTGAAGCTTTCTTATACGCTAAAAGAATTTGGGCTTCAATTTAGTTTTATGCCTTATGACTTTACCCAAATCAATCCTTTTATTAATCAAGTCTTAGTAAGGCGAGCGATGAGTTTGCTGAAGCCTTTAAGTGGCGAACGTATTTTTGATTTTTTCTGTGGTCTTGGAAACTTCACATTACCTATTGCAACAAGCGGTGCAAAAGTCACTGGTATTGAAGGCTCCTTATCGCTTATAGAAAGAGCAAAGCAATGTCGAGATGAAAATCACTTAAATGATTTTGTTGAATACCAATGCATGAATTTATTTGAAATCACTAAAGAGGCGCTATTAAAATTAGGCCATGCAGATAAATGGTTGATTGACCCGCCGAGAGATGGCGCATATCAATTGGTTCAGCTCATTGATGAAGATATTAATCCTTCAGTGATTGTTTATGTGTCTTGTAACCCATCTACCTTAGCGAGAGATGCTCAAATATTAGTAAATGAGAAAGGCTACAAATTAGATAAAGCTGGTATTGTAAATATGTTTCCACATACGTCACATGTAGAATCTATTGCATTATTTGTGAAGGCAGTATCTTAAGAATTATTTAACTATGCACATTAAAATTTCAATCAAAGAACAAAAACTTCATGTCTATCGTGATGATAATGAGTGGGTGAAATCATTTGTAATTTCTACCGCAGAAAAAGGTATGGGCCAAAATAAAGGTAGTTTTTGTACGCCCTTAGGTCAGCACATTGTGCGTGCAAAAATTGGTAAAGGAGCGCCAGTGTTTTCGCAGTTTGCTGCTCGAAGACTGACGGGAAAAATATGGAATCCATCCATGTCAGTATCCAACTCAAAAGAAGATTGGATTTTGACTCGCATATTGTGGCTTTCGGGCCTCGAAGTTGGATTTAATCGTCTAGGTAATCAAGATACAATGCAGCGTTTTATCTATATTCATGGCACTAATGATCTTGTTAATTTAGGTAAGCCTAAATCACACGGATGTATTCGTATGGATAACTATGACATCATCGAATTATTCGATCAAATCAATGTGGGTGATCATGTCTTGATCAGTGAAATCTAATATGAATAAAAATCAATACCGATATTACGATCTTGTCATGGCAGCTTTTGTGACAGTGCTAATTACATCAAACTTGATTGGACCTGCAAAAATTTCACAAGTCGATGTTCCATTTTTTGGCACTCTTACTTTTGGTGCCGGCGTTTTATTTTTTCCTATCTCTTTTATTTTTGGCGACATTTTAACTGAGGTATATGGTTATGCCGCTTCAAGAAGGGTGATATGGGCAGGATTTGTAGCCCTTGCTTTTGCATCTTTTATGGCTTGGATGATTGTGGCATTGCCACCCGCGCCTTATTGGCACAATCAAGATGTTTATGAAATTGCTTTCGGCTCCGCTTGGCGGGTTTCGTTAGCGAGCTTAATTGCTTTTGCAGCAGGCGAGTTTGCAAATTCTTTTGTATTGGCAAAAATGAAAATTATGACTAAGGGTAAATATTTATGGAGTCGCACAATCGGCTCAACGATTGCAGGCGAAGCAATTGATTCTATTTTATTTTATCCATTAGCTTTTTATAACAGCGGTGTTATTCCAAATGA
>Ga0007852_1000036_pt1 | contig 45182 bp, 79 predicted proteins | sample CryBogCBH28Sep08_FD_71227 | JGI IMG/M metagenome (GOLD analysis project Ga0007852, IMG submission 71227) | Freshwater microbial communities from Crystal Bog, Wisconsin, USA - CBH28Sep08 | ecosystem: Environmental > Aquatic > Freshwater > Lake | place: Crystal Bog, Wisconsin, USA | collected...
CCAACCTAACGATGTGTTAGTAACTGACCAAGTTAATAACCCACACTACGGGCATTTCTTATCCAAACTATTAGACCACGTAAACAACGGTGGCAAAATCCAAGCATGGAACGCCATGTTTGAGTATGCCATCTGGAACTGCGTCTGTGTGCCTAAGTACGGCTGGCCACCACTAAAATTAGAACAATGTATTGACACCATGGCCATAGCTGCGGCCAATAATATTCCACAAAGCTTAGATGAGGGAAAACTATTTAGTAAACAAGCTTTAGATTGGTATGACAAAGGTAAAGGCGACGCAATGGCGGATTATCTTTGGCTTAAAAAGAAAATAGCAAAAGTGGAGAAACAAAATGAAACAACATAAATGGCATAAAGAAATAAAAGCATGGGCTGATGGTGCTGAAATAGAATACAGAATTAGAAAGCCTAATGAACCTTGGGGAAATTGGGAATCTGTTATACAACCAACATGGCATTTAAATACTTGGCAGGAAATTGAATACCGCATTAAACCACAACCTAAAGAAATGAACCCAGAACCAAATGAAGAGTTTACATGGTGGTATGAAAGAGTGTTTTTACAAAGCCCTAGTATGTGTGAACTTAAATATGATGATGAAAAAATGTGGGAGGCGTGGAAAGCGGGATATGACTTAGGTCGTAACAATGCTTTTAAAAGAAAAGATATTCCTATTGAAACCTTTACCATACCAAAAGAAAAACATATACATACCATGAATGAAGAGGTGAATGATGACTGATGAAGAACAATTAGAAGCTGTCTATGCTGGTATGGCTATGATTGGATTTATTATGCGGGGGGATCCACTTCATGATATCCCATCAGAAGCTAAAGCTATGGCTAAACGTATGATGGAAGAAGATGCTGTCATTGGATTACCCGCTATTAAAAGGAAAACAAGAAAATGATTGATATATTAGGGTTATTCTTTTTAGAGCACTTTGATGCAAACATATATTGGTGGGTATTGTTTCTTATAGTATTCCTTGCTGAAGTTTATGCTAAAGGAAGAAAGTGGGAAAAGATTGAAGAATATTTAGATAATGCAAAGAAAGAATATGAACATAAACAAGAAAGACGTAAAAAGTTTGAACGTAAAATTTACCTTGGAGATGATTAATGTTTCAAGAGCTAATTAAGATTGCAGAAGAAGTATATAAACTTGACAAGCCATTAGGCGTAAAGCTAGGTAAATGCTTAGAGAGTCTTGGAAAGAAAGTAGAACAACATAATGCTGAATCTAAAGCTATGCACAACAAGATCAAGAAGTTAGAGATCCAAGTCGTAACTTTAGAGAAAGCCATGAAAAGGAGAATGCATTGATACCGAACTACCCAGATATAAGCTTTGTAGATTTAACAGAAGGTAAACAATGGCACTATATGCCTACGCCTGATATTACAGCCTATGAAGTAGCACAACTATTAGAACTATTTACCTATGCTGCCATTTACCACAAAGAAAGACCTATTGAATGGAAGCTTTATTTAACCAAGAAAGATTTACTTAAGCACTTTAAAGAAACAGAGATAGGAGCTGAATATGGAACAGGAGTTTAACGTAATTGGTGTAGATTATGTTGGTGATCCGGATAAGCGTTATCCTTTATCGGATGAACAGATTGCTAATCTTATTTATAAATGTACTGTTGATTTTACTAATGATATCAGTATAGCCGGATATAAATTTGCCAGGCTGATAGAAGAGGCTCATCAAATAAAATGAACGACAAAGATATACAGACTCAAGTATGGGATGCATTAAAAAAGGTATATGGATCAACACTTTATAGTGCAAAAACCACAGTAGTGCTAAAGGAGCCTAATGGTATAATGGTCAATATGACTATCAACTTCCCACCAAAAGAGGAGTTTTTTGAATAATGTCACCTTTATTTGAAATTATGTTATTGTGTTCATTGATTTGTGGTATAGCAATAGGATTTATTATCTATGACGAGTTTTTTAAATAGCCCCTGTATTGGTGTATGTCAAATATGGGAAAACAAATGTAAAGGTTGCCACCGTACTATGTATGAAATAGTAGGATGGTATGACTTTAGTGATGAACAAAAACGTGAAGTGTTAGAAAGGTTGGAAAATGTACAGGAACAAAAAACTTCTGGAATTAGTGCGTCAATCTCCCTGTCAAAACTGCGGGATTGAAAATGGTACTGTATGTGCTGCTCATTCTAATCAAATGAGAGATGGCAAAGGAAAAGGTATTAAAGCTCATGACTTTAGAATAGCTGCATTATGTCATGAATGCCATGCCAACATAGATTCAGGAAAAGACTTAACTCGTGAGGAAAGGTTTGATGTATGGGAACGTGCTCACAGAGAAACAATAGGCTGGTTATTTATGAACGATTACTTGGAGATTAAATGAAGACTCAATTTGGATTATTAGTAGGCATCTTAGGAATATGTATGATTCCGATTGCCATTATATTTGTAGCATTCAGAGCTTCATGTAGCTTTGTAAGTAGAGTAGCTATGGAGGGATTACATGATGATGCCTGATGCTTGGAAGCTAGAAGAGTTTGATCAAGACGGAAATTTAATTTGGTCATCTATCATGCCTAACCGTCCCAAAGAACTATCTTGGTTTAAAGACCTTCCTACCAAAAAACATAACATAGTTCTCACACCTATGTTTGCTGATAAAGATAAATCAGAAACATTCAACGGTGTAAAGTCATATAAAGAATCCACACAAAGATTGATAGAAGCTAATCAAGGATTATAAATGACTACCAGGCTCATCAACGAAAATACCGTAAGAATTACTTATGATATGTTGAGAAAGATGCCACCATTCAATACCTGGAATCTACCACCACCACACAAAATTATTTTTGAAGTAAATACAGATCCAACGATCTGTGGGGAGTTTGATGTAGAGCCTCTCACCATGCGTATCAGCACACATCATCAAGAGACATTTACCAATATGATGAGAACTGTTGCTCATGAGATGGTTCACATGAAACTATATTTAGAGGGAAAGACCCACTATGATAAACACGATAAAACATTTAGAAAATTAATGTTTGATTTCAATGATTTATACGGGTATGATAGGCGGGAATTATAAACTAAGGGAGTAATGATGTCTAAGAAATACAAATCTGTGCTGGTCATTTCTGACCTACACATACCATACCACCATCCTGATGCTTTTAAATTCTTGAAGGCATTAAAAACAAAATACAAACCTGACTGCGTGATTAACATTGGAGATGAGCTTGATATGCATGCTATGTCCATGCATGATAGTGACCCTGATTTGTTTTCAGCGGGTCATGAACTTGCAGCTTCTATAGCTTATATTCAACAATTAGAAAAGATATTTCCTGAGATGACGTTAGTTCATTCTAACCATTCATCTATGTTGTTCAGACGTGCATTAAAGCATGGTGTACCTAAAGGATACTTACGAGATTACAATGATTATCTTGGTGTGAGTTCAAAATGGAAGTGGGTAGAAGATTATACTATTGATCTATCAGATGGAACCCGTTGTTTCTTCACTCATGGCCTATCAGCCGATGTATTAAAGGTGGCTATGCAATATGGAATGCATACTGTTCAGGGCCACTACCATACCAAGTTCAGTATTGGTTACTACTCTAACCCAGATGCACTTGTATGGGGCATGCAGGTTGGATCGTTAATCAACCAGAAGTCTATGGCGTTTAATTACGCTAAGAACTTTAAGACAAGGTTCATTGTCGGATGTGGTATGATAGTAGATGGTCAACCAAAACTTATGCCTATGGTGCTTAACACTAACGGCAAGTGGATAGGAAAATTAGTATAATGGCAACAGAAAAAGTACACCCAAGTAAAAAACACAAAGATCCGTTCAAAACAAAGACAGGTAAAGATAACCTCAAAGCTCTTTCTATAAAGCAACTCTACCTATTGTTAGAGAAGGCTGAAGGAAAGAAAAAACATAAGATAGCTAAAGAAATAGCAAGGAGAACTCCTATTGAGTAAACATCATGAAGCGGGTAAAGGTGATACACAACGCCCAACAGACTTAAAGTCTTATGAAGAAGGATGGGATCGTATCTTTAAACAAAAACTTTCACAAGCAGATTTAGCAGAATATGAGCTTGATAAGTCAACAGGTGAGGTGGTTAAAGTTGCAAAATAATACTGATGTTTTTATTGCGTTTGTAACTGTTATGTGCTTGATATACATCCTAGCCGGATGTCTTAAGGGTATCTTAGCAATCTACGAATACGCACTCTGTTACCTATAACAAAGGGGCATAAAAAGCCCCTTTTGTCAATATATCACTTTTTTACGTTTAATTATTTATTCATAACGTACATTGTCACTTCAAAGCCAAATCTCATTTCTGTAGCAGTAGGTTTTGTCCACATAATCGTTCTCCTTTCAAATACAAATGTATCTTAAACAAGAACATTTATCCTCAGTATTAACATGAAATAAACCTAATTTACCTGTAAAAATGGTTTTCACTCAAAATACAGGCAAATCCCTTTTGAATGAAACACTTACAAGAATTAAACGCAAAAAAGTGATATATGGATAATATATCTTTTAGTTATATATAACTATTTCTATATAATTTTATCTTATATAATACTTGACAAATATACTCGTATTTGATACAGTTCCGTTATCAGTGCCCTCTGATGTAACATCTCTTATCTCTGTTCAATGTACTACTCAACTCGGTGCCCCTCTCTCACCGATCACAAAACCCTCAGTCTTAGACAGCTGGGGGTTTTTTCTTTTATACCTATTGCTTTTTATTTCAGATTGTGTATTATATTTCGTAGGGCGTTTTACAAAAGGAGATAAGAGAAAGTAGGCATTTTCGTGCCTGCTATCTTTATCTATCCTTTATAAAAATGCACTCGTACTCCAGACGTTACCAATGTGCCTAAATGGGCAGCGTGGAAGAATACATAGGCTCGTATACACCTGACGGCACGCCTCAAGGTCTTAAATGGGTACCTTACAAGTAGATAGTAATTAGGTGGTAACCAGCCAGCTATCTACGAGTCAACATTCACTCAGTGTAGGATTGGTATTGTTAAGCATTCATCAACAGTATGGATCAAGGTCGGCTCCTACCACCTATGGCAGAGCTATGTCTTGAGATAACAAAATGAGAGGATAAAACATGGATTTCACACACGCAGTCATGGATGATGGGGACATCATAAGAAAATACAGATGGTCAAAGAGGGAGGCCAAATGGTATAAAGATAGTCATCCGGATATAGAAGTGATAGAGTTACCTAAAGAACCAATTAAACCATTTAATACTAACGATTATGAGGAGGCACCCTATTAATGGCTGACCCAAAAAAAACAATTATTGTAGAAGATGTAGTAGTCAAAGGTTATATTAAACACGCCAATGGCCGTAAGACCGTATTTGAATTTAATAAGAAAGACTTTAAACCAACAGCATTTGAAAAGATATTTCAAGAAGTAGGGGATAAATTTTAATGTATACAAAACTAGATGATGAAAGACAAGCCAAGTTTATTAGGAACTTTATGATGTCCAATCCTAATTGCACAATCAAAGATATCATTCAAAAGTGTGTGACAAATAGAACACGATTAAAATATTTAGAGAGTCAAGGTTATTTAACATTACCCAAGCCATTGAACAAAGGTGAAGTCAGTAAACTTGGTGCAGAAGCAATCAAGAAAAAGTTTAAGGATTATGTATCTGTCACAGTAGGTAGAGAGTATGGCAAGTGGGATGGGTATAACGCCTAATACGCCTCTTTAACCTAGTAGTCAATGGGTACGTAACAAATAGTTTCCTTGAAAAGATTTGAGGGATAGATATAATAACTTTAACTGCTAGGAGCAAGTAGTGAAAAGTAAATCAGCAGTAAACCACGAAGAACTTATACAAAAGAATTTAGAGTTGTCCGATACCATCAGTGAATTAGCTGATGAGATTGAATCTTTAAAAGCTATCATTGCATCAAAGCAATGGGATGCCACTCCTTTTGAAAAAGATTATATTCTTCACGAGTATCAAGCCGTAACAAAAGAAAACAAAACATTAAGAATTGAAAACCAAGCGTTAAGGGATTCACGGGATATGTTTCAAAACCGCAATGATGAACTGATACGTTTGAATAATACGTTAAAGAATAAACTGCAAAAGCAGTAGCCTATACCAGAGGGATTCTGGAAGTTAAAGGAATTTATGTTAGAACTGAGAGAACACCAACGAGGTGTTATTGATGCATTACGCAAAGGATTTAAAGAAGGTCACAGAAGCCAATTACTTTACGCACCCACCGGCTTCGGTAAAACAGAAGTAGCAATATGGCTTATGAAAGCCACCGCAGATAATGGTAAGCGTTCTGCCATGATTATGGATAGAATTGTTTTAGTAGACCAAACAAGCGCAAGGTTAGATAAATACGATATCCCACATGGCGTATATCAATCACAACATTGGAAGTTTAATACCACTGAAAAGATACAGATATGCTCAGCTCAAACATTAGAGTCACGTCAAGAGTTCCCACACATAGATTTACTTATTGTTGATGAATGCCATATCACACGAAAACAAATATCAGACTTAATCAAAAACAATCCTAAACTAAAGGTCATTGGCTTAACTGCTACTCCATTTACTAAAGGCTTGGGGGACTTATATAGTAATGTCGTATGCGGTTCAACCACTGAACAATTAGTAATCAATAAATGGTTAGCACCATTAAAAGTCTTTATTGCTAAAGAGATTGATATGACCGGGGCTAAAAAGATTGCGGGTGAATGGTCTCCTGATGTCGTTACAGAACGAGGCATGAAACTAACGGGAGATATCGTTCAGGAATGGATAACAAAGACTCATGAGATATTCGGCAGACCACGCAAGACTATTGTCTTTTGTGCCGGTGTAGCACATGGACAAGACTTAGTAGCTCAGTTTGCCGAGAAAGGATATAACTTTGTATCTATCTCTTATAAAGACAACTCAGATTTTAAACGTCAAGCTATTGAAGACTTCAGCAAACCTGATACAACTATACATGGCCTCATAGCCACAGACATTTTAACAAGGGGCTTTGATGTTCCTGATGTCATGATTGGAGTATCCGCAAGACCCTTTAGTAAGTCATTATCTTCCCACATTCAACAGATGGGTAGAGTGATGCGTCCTACCGCTGAAAAAGAGTTTGCACTATGGCTAGACCACTCCGGCAACTTTATTAGATTTAAAGGTGAATGGGATGAAATATTCCAAGAGGGAGTCAAAGACTTAGAAAAGAATTTAGAGCATACACACAAAGAACCTACTGAACGAGTTAAGAAGGAAGCTAAATGCCCTGCCTGTTCAGCATTGTGGATAGGTAAAGTTAATAAGTGTGCTGAGTGTGGATATCTTAAACCCATTAAACAATTTGCTTCATCTGCCGGTGAGATGTTTGAATTAACCACCATGAATGTTGAAGCATTAGAAATCAAACAAGCATTCTATTCAGAGCTACTTTATGTAGCACAATCTAAAAACTATAATCCAAGCTGGGCAAGTCATAAGTATAAAGAGAAGTATGGTGTATGGCCACGCAATTTAAAACAAGAGCCTCTCACACCTACTATCACAACACTTAATTGGATTAAACACAGAAACATTGCATATTCACGGGCAACGAGGAGGAAGACCGCATGAACGATACAGATAGATTTCATAACCATTTAGATGCAAGTCATGATGCAGTATGGCAAGTAGCAAGATGGTTTGTAAGTCATGGCACTAAAGTCACAGTCAGCACTACAACCAAAGCTAAAACTCACGCTGAATGGAGAGACCATGTAGATGAAGGAGACTTATATATTAATCAACGAGTAGAAGTTAAAGGCTTAGGCTATGACTTTACTTGTGCTGAAGATTGGCCATTTGGTGATTGGTTTTTTGTATGTGCAAGACATCAATATGATTTAGCTAATCCAAAACCCTTAATGTATGTTTATCTTAACAAAGCCAGAACTCATCTTGGTATATTGCAAGCCAATACTTATGACCAATGGAGAGTCAAAGAAAGAATTAGAGATAAGCGTTATGAGAATGTAGTGCAAGACTTCTATGAATGTCCTACTAAATTAATCAAGTTTATGCCATTGGAGATTAAAGTATGAGATTTCAAGAATTTGCACAAGCACACGGAGTTATTATCAATAGATTAGATATGAATAGATGGGTAAGCGCACCTACGACAGACCACCCGCATTCTAATAATGGACGTTATAAATTCTTAGGCAATATAGGATGGGTGCAGAATTGGGCTACTATGGATAAACCGGCTACATGGTTTGAAGATGGTATCAACAAAGCTCAAGAGATTATCAAAGCTATCAATCATTCTAAAGAAGATAAGATTGAAAGGGCGGTTCAAGCATCTAAAAGAGCCGGTTGGATATTAAATCAATGTAAGCAAGAGACTCATCCTTACTTAGCATCTAAAGGCTTTCCAGATTTAAAAGCTGATGTATGGACAAGCGGTAAAGATAAATTATTGGTAATCCCCATGAGACATTTCAAGACGTTGGTTGGGGTTCAACTCATCAATGACAAGGGGGATAAGAATTTCCTCAAGGGTCAATCTAGCAAGGGTGCAATTTTTACCATGAACGCAAAGGGCTTCCCTATTTTCTGTGAGGGTTTTGCTACGGGGTTGTCCGTCAGAGAGGTCTTGAAAACTAGCAATATCAAGTATTCTATCTACGTTTGCTTCTCCGCATCCAACATGAAGTTCATAGCAAGTACTTTCAGGAAGGGGCTCATCATTGCTGACAATGACCCCAATGGTGTTGGAGAGAAGACCGCCATTGAAACAGACAAGCCGTATTGGCTCTCCTCTACAATCGGGAACGATTTTAATGATGACCATAAAGAACTTGGTTCTTTCAAATTAGGAATGCAATTAAAGAAACTGCTAATGCAATGCTAATAGAAGTATAAGTTATTTACTTGAGCTAACAAAGGCTTTTTAAAGATATTTTGCTCTGGACTGATACGGGCATCATGGAAGAATTGAGCTTGACCCACCGGATTATAGGTATAACCTTTAGCTTTGGTGAGGAACTTAACCGCTAAGAGTTTATATTTTAAAAACTGCTCTTGGTTAGGTTCTTTAGCTTTTTTCTGTTGAATGAGAGTAATGTATTCAAACTGCTTTGGTTCATAGACTACATCACACACTTTACTGATTGTTTTACTGCGGTTCATTACTACGTTATAAACTGCCATTTGGTTCTGAAAATCATTACCGGCTTCACCGAATAACACCATACCCAAACAGGCACTTGCTAGTTCTAGCTCTTGCATAAGTTCTCCTTATGTAATGCAGGACTGAGTATCCTAACATACTTAGAGCCACAAGGCAACCCACGCCCTGTGGCTTTGTTGTTTTTTTGCAACACAAAAATGCCCCCTACTCTATTGTAGATGCCATATTATCTACACAATTATTGAAGCGTTTTACTGCTTCATGCCGGATAGCTTCCATGAGGTCAAGGTATTCGTCTCCATAAACCCCATCAATTTCCTCCGCATCTTGCATAGCATTTAAGACATTTCTAAAGATTATTAATGCTCTGTTATTCATCATCTTCATCCTCATTATCTCTATTGTCTTGATAAGCTAACCACTCCTCTTCTAGTTCATCATCATCTAATTCCATGACACCTTTTTCTGTCAATCCTTTATTAATTACATTCCAAATCCATGAATCATTGACATGGTAATCAGATGTAATTAAATCAAATGAACTTCTAGCAATTAAGTATTGCTTTTCTGCTTTGGTATGATTTTTACCTTTTACATACTCTATATCTGCATCAAAATTAAGCATCACCCATCTCCTCTATATTATCTATTTGAAAACCATCAGCATCACACGGCTCTAAATTGCCGTATGACATATCATAAAACTTTTCAATGGCTTCATCTCTTGTCTCTGCTTCAATCTCTTCTTGATAAAACACTTGTTCACTTGCTTTAATTGTAAATCTAGGCATTTTCTTCCTCCTCAATTTCAACTTGGTCATAGTAATAATCTTCTACTTCAAAGCCCCAAACACTATCAAGGGTTTCAACATATTCAGCATTGTCTAAAAAATCACCATCATCTATCATTTTTTGAACATCTTCTTTAGTCTCTGCCTCTATTTCCCAAACACAAGGAACAACTTCTACTCTTTTTTCCGGTATAACTACTTTAAATTTTTTCATAATCCTAACCCCTCTTTTAATTGCATTGTTTTGTAATATATATGGTCAGTAAGAGCCGGTTCATCTTCATCATCTGTATAGCTAGTATCACCTAAACACTCATGGTAATGAGACTCTTCCCCATACTCCAAATAACTTAAAATATCTTTAAGTAATTCAACTTGCTTTGTATTTAATTGCATAATTAACCTCTCTAGTTAAGATTATCAAATGATAATCAGATAGCACCCATAAGATGCTATCGGGTATCACTTAACCCTTACTTCCTCCTTTATATTGTCTTTATAGAATTTTTCTATTGCTTCACGAGATTGGTTAGTCCATCCCTTCCAACCATCTCTAATAATCCATTCAATGTCAGCACGACCCGCACCATTTTGAAGCCAATCAGAGTCATACTTAACACACGCTTCTATTTTGTCTTCCAATGTCATATAACCCCCTAAAAATTAACATCAATGATAGACGTTGGATAAATATAATAATGAAGTTCTGCCGGCTTGCCCCTGTAATCTGTTTCAATATCTTCCGGCTCTTCCCCAACTCTTACAAATTCAACAGATAATTCCTTTTCATCCGCTAAATCCATAAAATCATTCCAAGCCATAATCTCTTTATAATCGTGATACCACTTCCAAGCATCACCATTTAAAAAGATAATCTTTTCATTGTCCTTATCAATCACCTGTAAAGCGTCATCAAATTCTGATTTTAAATAGTCAAACGCTTCTTTATTGTCATTGATAAAACTATCAATCTTATTTTTATCAGCGTAAATCACGCTTTTTACTTCACTTCTATAACCCATGATTCTCTCCTAGTATTTAAAAAACGCATTAAAAGCCATAGCCTTCACAATCATTGGCTCATTCATAACAAAATCATCCGTGCTATCATAGTCCACATGACTATCATCTATCCCGTTGGTCATGCACCAAGTATCATCTGCCGGTTCATACCGAATATCTTTAGATGACCTAGCCCCGCCATTGAGTAGGATAAAAAAGCCCTCTACATCATCACTACATTGTCTCTTTAATTCTTCAATACTTTTAATTGATTGCATAATTTTGCCCTCTACTATGTTGTTTTTAAAAAAATGCCCTCTACTCTGTTATTAATACGGCTAAAGATAGCCCCTAAGCCCTCTACAAAAGGGCTTAGAGATAGCTCTATGCTCTGTTTATATAGTTAGCTGATAATTGACGCTTGATAGTGTCATAGCCGTTAGGCTTACGCTGACCGCCCCAAAATTGAGCATATATAGAAAAACCCATGTTTTTATCATAGTTTCTTTCTTTTAAGAGCTTTTCTTTTACTTCTTGAATTTTGCTCTTTACTTGGTCAATAGTGCCGGTTATATCCTCTCTATGTAGTGTTTGTGTAATATGTTGCATTACAATATCACCCACCGCATGAGATGGACTAGCGTGTATAGTGAATTTATAAGATTTCATTTTTAAACCCCTCTAAAAGTTTATAAACGGCTAAAGATAGCCCTAAAGCCCCCTAAAAATTAAGAGGCTTTAAGATATCACTAGCAAGAAAATAATTCTTCCAACGCATTATCAAGGCCAATATTGTCTTTAAATGATGCCTTAGCATAACTACCCCACCAATAACCCTCAACTAGACCGGACTCAGTATCAACCCAAATATTAGGGCCACCAAAGGCCACCAAGAGCCGTGCTCCTCTGTATGTTTTATCATTGTTTAAAACCCAATGAATATCCATAACACCCTCTAAATAGTCATAAGCACTATAAGGCTCATTATCATCATTTAAATCATCATTGAAGCCGTCTGTGATTGTTTGCGCTATAGCATCAACGTGGTCTTGTAGCCTGTCATTGTCTATATAAGTTTTTTTTGTTTCTGTAATTGTTTGAAGTTCCATAATTAAAGCCCCTTTTTGTTTAATTGTTCTTGTCTTAAAATTAATTCATACATTAAAACCTGATAATAACCCTTAAAATAATGGTAATTATTCATTTTCCGCCTCAACGAAAGCTTGGTTGAAGTAAAAGCCGAAGGCAAACAGGCATAAGAAACCGGCTAAATACGCCTTAAGATAGCCTATACAGATGAGACTAATAATAAGAACCGCACAAGCCTGAATAGCTCTTAAAATAACATTGATTTTCATATAACCCCCTATGAATTGATAACATTTTTAAGATACATTGATAAAAAAGAGTCCGCATCCTCTAAAGTTTTAAAATAACGGATTTGTCTATCAGATAGCTTGATGCGGTAATTACCATAAGATGCGGTAAGGTGTTTAGCGTCAATCTTTTCAATGTATGGATTTAAAACTAATTGTTCTACTAGCATAGTAAACCCTCTCTAATGTTTAAAAAGACATGAAATATACTCTTTCCATGTATTGCATAGATTAATCTAATTAAATATAGATTGCAAGTATTTTATACAATTATTTTACAAGGGCTTAAACCGCCCATAATGATGCGGGTAAAAGAGCCGAAGGCGGACGGATAGAAGTCATACAAACGTCTATAAGGGTGTATCTAATCGTCCTATGGTAAGGTATCAAACTAACATCAATCGTGGCTTAAAATCTCTTTACACAAGCCGGAAAGTCTATTATTATCTGAGAATAATAACCATTCTCATTTAATACCTATGAAATTGACAAAGAAACAAATTAAAGAAGGCTTAAAGAATATACCCATTGAAGACTTGATTGGTAGAGATATCCCATTGACTGCAAAACAGAAAGCATTTGCAGAGGCGGTTGCACGTGGTGACAATAAGACAGAGGCATACAGAAAGACATATAACACACAAGGCAACCCTAATACACAAGCAAGTGAAGCGCACAAGGTAGCAAACAACCCCAAAGTAGCCATGATGATAACTAAGGTTAAGGCGGGAATAGAGGCGCAGAAATACCTTTTACCCCCTCACTTAAGGACTTTAGCTATAGAAAACATAACCAATATAGCCATTGATGAGGATAATTCACCAAGAGACAGGCTCAAGGCTCTTGAATTAATAGGCAAGTTTGCAGAGGTCTCACTCTTTGAGGATAGAAAAGAAACCACGATAGTTTCAAATAGTGAAGAGATGAAGGTTAAACTACTTGACGCCTTAAAGACAGCTATCGGCACAAGTAATTCTTTATCAGAGCATAAGAAAAAAAGCGCAGATGATTTATTGAGAGATATTAAAGGTGATGTTATCCAAGAGGCGCAATTAATAGAGGATAGTGAAAGCTCTCTACACGATAACGGCTCAACCTTTCCACAAAATGATGAAACTATTTCAGCGGGTGAGGGCGGTCAAATTGACAATACAGAGAACCCACCCACCGCCACCCCCTTAAATGAGCCTTACGCACATGACCAGGCCTTGCATAGTATTCCCCACACTCAATCACCAACTTTAGACACGGGTACCCCTATAGATTTTGTGGACATAGGTGATCTTGAACTTATGGAGGAAACCCCCCTTAGTGATTCTGGGTCCCCTGACAATGGTATAGGTAATCCTGATTGGAAAGAGGAATGAACAAGGAAAGTTTATTTATTATATGGTGGTCTCACTATGGGGAGGGTTTAGATATGGAGTCTTGTAGGAAAGCCTTCTATGGTGGGATGGATACGTTGCGTAACGAAGATAAGCCGCTGCCTTCGGCTAAGCCAGGTATATATCCTATCCTTGACGAGGAAATATCCGAGGGGGTGGGGGGTATGCAAATTTTGAGAGAAGAATTGGGAGTGAATATAGAAATAACCCCCCTTGACGATTTGGGTCCCCTATGACACCTGTTCAAAAAGAAATATATATGATTATAGAATCTTGGTGGCAAGAGTTTGGTTTTGGCCCATCTATAGATGATGTCATGAAACTAACGGGGGAAAAGGGCCGTGGTAATGTCTCACGGAAAATGTGGGCGTTAGTGGATTTAGGTATCTGTAAAGGGGTTAAGGGTCGTGCCCGCTCTATACGTCCTGCATACATGAGGTTACGTAATCTTGAATAGAGATATATTAGGTCTAACTTATTTAATGAAGCCGGGTAATAACCGCTTCAAAATGGTGCGTGGCGTTTTTAGAAGACCTATGAAAGTTATGAATAGTAATGAATATTGGTATGCAAAATATAAACGATTAAAAGCTAGGTTTGAGAGATGAATGAAATAGAAGAACTCGTTAAGTTACTTCCGGAGTCTGAACAAGCTCCCATATGGGAACAGGTGAAGGCATATGAAGCTGCGGTCTTGCGTGAGCAAGGTCAAAATGACTTTTTGTCTTTTGTGCATACCATGTGGCCGGTATTTATTGATGGACGTCATCACGCTTTGATGGCTAAAAAATTTGAGGAAATAGCAAATGGAAAAACTAAGCGTCTTATTATTAACATGCCTCCTCGTCATACTAAGTCTGAGTTTGCATCTTATTTACTTCCTGCTTGGTATCTAGGCAAGTTTCCGAATAAGAAGATTATCCAATGTTCTAATACAGCAGAGTTAGCTGTGGGCTTTGGACGTAAAGTCCGAAACTTGGTAGACTCTGAAGTCTATGCCAAAATATTCCCAAACGTTGCCCTTAGATCTGACTCTAAAGCTGCTGGTCGTTGGAGTACTAATGCTAATGGTGAGTACTTTGCTATTGGTGTGGGTGGTACTGTTACAGGTAAAGGCGCTGATCTTCTCATTATTGACGATCCGCATTCCGAGCAAGAAGCTGCATTAGCCGCAGGAGATCCTGGCGTATTTGATAAGGTGTACGAGTGGTATACCTCAGGTCCACGTCAACGTTTACAACCAGGAGGTAGTATCGTAGTCGTTATGACTCGTTGGGCTAAGCGTGATCTAACGGGTAAGATTCTTCAAGCCATGGTAGATCGTGACGGAGATGAATGGGAAATTATTGAGCTCCCAGCTATTCTTCCAAATGAAAAACCTTTATGGCCAGAGTTTTGGTCTTATGATGAGTTAGATAAATTACGTACAGAGTTGCCGTTATCTAAATGGCAAGCTCAATATCAACAAGATCCTACTTCTGAAGAAGGAGCTATTGTTAAACGTGAGTGGTGGAACGTATGGGAAAAAGAAATACCTCCTCCTTGTGATTTTATTATCCAGTCATGGGATACTGCGTTTACTAAAAATGAACGTTCTGACTATTCAGCATGTACAACTTGGGGAGTATTTTTCAAAGATGAGAATCCTCATGATCCAAATATTATTTTGTTGGACGCTTTAAAAGAACGTATGGAGTTTCCTGAACTCAAAGGCCGTGCTATGGAGATGTATCAAGAATGGCAGCCTGATGCATTTATTGTGGAAGCTAAGGCTTCAGGTGCACCATTAATCTTTGAATTAAGACGTATGGGGATACCTGTTCAAGAGTTTACGCCAACTCGTGGTAATGATAAAATATCACGTATGAATTCAGTATCTGATTTATTTGCATCAGGCAAAGTTTGGGCACCAAGAAAAAGGTGGGCGGAGGAAGTGATAGAAGAGTTAGCTGCTTTCCCAAACTCAGATCACGATGACTTGGTGGACTCAACAACCCAAGCACTATTAAGATTTAGACGTGGCGGGTTTATTCCACTTCCAAGTGATGAACCAGATGAGCCACGAGAATTTAGAAGGAGAGTAGCTTATTATTAAGACCAGATATTGGGTAAGAGACAACGCTATCTCTCATGAGATGTGTGATCTTATTATCAAAGAAGCAGGAATGAATAAGGCTTTTGAAGGTGGATTCATGAAAGAAGGTGAGACATGGACCAATCCTGCTATGAGAAATACCAAGATTGTATTCAATGAACCTACTTCAGTGGTAGGTTGTATCATGCAAACTTATATACATTTAGCTAATTCTTTGGTTTGGAACTACCATATTGGCTATATTGAGCCTGTTCAAATAGGCAAATACACCACTGGCAGCCATTATGATTGGCACGTAGATTCATACGATCCTGACGAAAACAATATGCAAAGGAAGCTAAGTGCTGTATTATTACTGTCTAAACCCACCGAATACTCAGGTGGTATGTTAGAATTAAAGGATATTAAAACCCCACTACCTAAATTATCCAAAGGTAGCATTATTGTTTTCCCATCGGTTTTACTACACCGTGTGACTGAAGTGACGAATGGAACCCGTTATACTGCAGTGGCATGGTCAATAGGACCCGCTTTTAGATAAGGACTAATATGGCTATAGAAAAAGCATTATACGAAGCACCACAAGGTTTACCAGCTATTGATGAGCAACCTGTGGAAATTGAAATCCATGATCCGGAAGCTGTAGATATTCATACAGCAGATGCAGACATTCACATTGAGAAAGAACGTGTGGATGAAGATTTTGGAAAGAACTTAGCTGAAGATATTAATGAAGGCGTATTAGCACAAATAGCAGGAGATCTTGCTGGGGATTTTGATGCTGACGTTGATTCAAGAAAAGACTGGGTGCAAACCTATGTAGATGGTTTGGAACTTCTAGGTCTTAAGATTGAAGAACGTAATGAACCATGGGAAGGTGCTTGTGGCGTTTATCATCCTATTCTAGCTGAAGCCGTAACTCGTTTCCAATCTGAAACTATTATGGAAACTTTCCCTGCGGCAGGTCCAGTCAAAGGTGAAATCATTGGTAAAGAAACACCTGAGAAAAAAGAAGCTATGGAACGTGTCGTAGCGGATATGAATTTTCAACTCACTGAAAAGATGAGTGAGTTTAGATCTGAACAAGAAAGAAACTACTGGGGTGTAGCTTTATCTGGTAACGGATTTAAGAAGGTCTACTTTGATCCAGGACTTGATCGTCAGATTTCAGTTTATGTTCCATCAGAAGATTTAGTATTACCATATGGTGCGGCTAACATTGAAACAGCAGAGCGTGTAACCCATGTGATGCGTAAGACTGAAAATGAATTACGCAGACTTCAACTTGCCGGTTTTTATAGAGATGTAGATTTAGGTGACCCACAAAATACATTAGATGAAGTTGAAAAGAAAATTGCAGAGAAGTTAGGCTTCCGTGCAACAGTAGATTCAAGATACAAGTTGTTAGAGATGCAAGTTGATCTTGATCTTCCAGGTTATGAACATACAGATGAAAAAGGTAATCCTACTGCACTTCAACTTCCATACATTGTGACATTAGAAAAAGGTAGCAATACTGTTTTATCTATTAGACGTAACTGGGAGCCAGATGATGATACATTCCAAAAACGTCAGCACTTTGTTCACTATCCATACATTCCAGGTTTTGGTGTTTACGCTTTTGGACTTATCCATCTGATTGGAAGTTTTGCTAAATCAGGCACATCCATATTACGACAACTCGTTGACGCTGGATCACTTGCAAATCTTCCAGGTGGATTTAAGACCCGTGGCCTCAGAGTCAAAGGTGATGATACACCAATTGCTCCAGGTGAATTCCGTGATGTAGACGTTCCAAGCGGTGTGATGAAAGACAACATCATGCCATTGCCATATAAAGAACCAAGCCAGACTTTAATGACGTTACTCAATCAAATCATTGACGAAGGTAGACGTTTTGCTTCAGCTGGAGATTTAAAAGTAGCTGATATGTCTTCTAACAGTCCTGTTGGCACAACATTAGCTATCTTAGAACGTACATTAAAAGTGATGAGTGCTATTCAAGCTCGTATGCACTTTTCATTTAAGTCTGAATTAAAGTTACTTAAAAAGATTATTGCTGATTATGCACCAGAAGATTATTCATATGAACCTTCTAGTGGTGATCGTACAGCACGTAAAGCTGATTACTCAATGGTTAATATCATTCCAGTATCAGATCCAAACGCAGCTACGATGTCTCAAAAGGTTGTTCAATATCAAGCGGCTTTACAGTTATCACAAACTGCTCCACAGCTTTATAATCTTCCATACTTACATAGACAAATGTTAGATGTATTAGGTATTAAGAATGCTGAAAAGCTTATTCCAATGCCTGATGATATGAAGCCTTTAGATCCTGTAACTGAAAACGTAAATGCTCTCAAGAATCAACCATTAAAAGCTTTCCCTTACCAAGATCACCAAGCCCATATTCAAATTCATATGGCAGCTATGAATGATCCTAAAATTAAACAGGTCATTGGTCAAAACCCACAAGCGCCTATGATTATGCAAGCTATGCAAGCACATATCACAGAGCACGTAGGTCTTGAGTATAAACGTCAAATGGAACAAGGTATGGGTATGTCTATACCTGACTTTAGTAGTGATCCAGATGCTGGCTTTACACCAGAACAAGAAATGGCTATTACTCGTATGGCTGTTCCTACTGCTCAAAACTTACTCAATCAAAATCAAACTGCTGTTGCTGCACAACAAGCGCAACAAGCCGCAAATGATCCAGTGATCCAGATGCAAATGAAAGAGCTACAGTTAAAAGCGCAGGAGATTGACATCAAGATGCGTAAGATGCAATTAGATGCTGCGGGTAAAGCAGATCAACTTGAGATTGAAAAACAACGTATTGCAGCTCAAAAAGAAATTGCGGGTATGCAAGTAGGTTATAAAGCACAAGCTGAGAAAGCAGCACTTGCTACTAAAACTAAAATTGAAGGCATGAAGATTGGTGTGAATGCAGCACATAACAAACAACAAGTTGAAGATACACGTCAACTTAATGCCATCAAAATAGCAGCAGACCTCAAGAAACATGAGGACAATTTAAAACAACCTTCAAACAAGGAAACTGAATGAATGAATATGGAGCAATACTCAAGGAGATAGATGAGCAAGTCACCAGCTTGCAAAGTTATTTAGGTAGTGGCAGAGCCAAAGACTATGCCGAGTACCAAAATATATGTGGAAAGATTTCAGGTCTACTTTCTACACGAAGATACATTGAAGACCTAAAACAATATATGGAGAACTCAGATGAGTGAACTACTAATCGGATCAAACCCCGATGATGTAAATGCAACAACAACTCTTCCCCAAACGGATGAGGAAAAAGCAAAGCAACTTCCAGTACCACAAGGCTACAGAATGTTATGTGCCTTACCAGAAGCAGAAGAAAAGTTTGACAGCGGTATTGTCAAATCTACTGAAACCATGAGAAACGAAGAAGTATTATCTACAGTATTCTTTGTAGTTGATATGGGTCCAGATTGTTACAAGGACGAAAAACGTTTCCCTACAGGACCGTGGTGTAAAAAAGGAGATTTTATCCTTGCCCGTCCTAACACAGGCACACGATTAAAGATTCATGGTCGTGAATTCCGATTAATCAATGATGATTCCGTTGAGGCAGTAGTTCAAGATCCTCGTGGAATTAGTCGTGTTTAGGAGGATATATGGCTGAAGAATTTAAATTCCCAGATGAAATTGAAGAAGAAATTAAGGCTCCAGAAGTAGAAAAAGAACCTGAAGCTAAGATTGAAATTGAGGTAGAAGATGATCGTCCTATTGAAGATCAAAAGAACGCTACTCCACTACCTGAAGCAATTGTAAAAGAAGTTGAAGAAGATAATTTAGAAGAATACTCTAAAGAAGCTAAACAACGTCTATTACAGATGAAAAAGCTTATCAATGATGAGCGTAGAGCTAAAGAACAAGCACTTCGTGAACAAGAAGAGGCTGTCCGTGTAGCGCAATCATTGTTAGATGAGACTAAAAAACTTAAAAGCCGTCTATCAGATGGTGAAAAAGTGTATGTAAGTACTGCTAAAGAGAACGTAACCCGTGAACTTGAAGCGGCTAAAAAGGCTTATAAGGAAGCATACGATTCTGGCAATTCTGATCTTCTTGTGGAAGCACAGGAGAAATTAACAGAAGCTAAGATGAAATCTAATGAAATTGAACGTTATAAGCCACAATATGACGAAAGTTCTTTACAAAACACTGAAAATGAGGTACAAATACCACAATCGTCACAACAACCACGTTTGGATTCAAAAACCCAATCTTGGCTAGATAAAAATAGCTGGTATGGTGTGGACGAAGATATGAGTTTCCTTGCAATGGGTATTCATAAACGCCTGGAGAAAGACGGAGTTCCTACCGGATCCGACCATTACTGGAGCGTCATTGATACCGAGATGCGCAAACGTTTCCCTGAAAAATTTCAGACCGAAACAACAGAGACCAAAGACTCTGCCAAAAAACCTGCTACGGTTGTAGCACCTGCAACAAGATCTACATCCCCAAAAAAGATTAGACTTACGCAAACGCAATTAGCTTTGGCTAAGAAGTTCAAACTTTCTCCAGAGCAATATGCTATGGAATTAACTAAATTGGAGTCCCAAAATGGCTGAAAATAGAATTCCCCGTGATATAGAAACCCGTCAACAAGTAGAGCGTCCAAAAGCTTGGACCCCTCCTGAGTTGCTACCAGAACCAGATAAGCAAGCTGGTTATGCGTATAGATGGATTAGAGTTTCAATGCTTAACGTTGCTGATCCGAAAAATCTCTCCTCTCGTTTAAGAGAAGGTTGGGAACCAGTAAGAGCAGAAGAACAACCTAAGTTTTCCTTGCTAGTTGATCCCGATAGTCGTTTTAAAGACAACATTGAGATTGGCGGACTATTACTCTGTAAAGCTCCTCAAGAGTTTGTTCAAGCCCGTATGGACTATGAGAACAATATGACTCAACAGCAAGCTGAAGCGGTAGATAATAGTTTCATGCGCCAAAATGATGCACGTATGCCTTTGTTCTCAGAACGTAAGTCTACAGTATCTTTTGGTAATAAAAATTAACTATATTAGGAGTTTTAAATGGCATATCCTTCAGTACCGGCCCCTTACGGCCTAAAGCCAGTTAATCTAATTGGTGGTCAAGTATTTGCTGGTGCAACACGTAACTTTTCTATTGCTAACGGTTCAGCTACTGCAATCTATAATGGTGACGCAGTTAAGATCCAAAGTGATGGTACAGTTACTAAAGACACTGGTACAGCTACAGCATCCCCAGTTGGTATTTTCGTTGGTTGTTACTATACTAACCCAAGTACAAATCAACGTATTTGGCAACAATATTATCCAGGTGGTGTAACATCTCCTGTACTTCCAGCTGGTGACATTACAGCTGTAGTAGTAGAAGATCCTGACACAGTATTCAAAGTTGCTGCTGTAACATCTGGCACAACAATGACTGCTTTAGGTCAATACGCAATCGGTTTAAATGCTGCTTTAGTACAAAACACTGGTTCAACAATCACTGGTGATTCAGCAGTTGCAATTAACGGTGTTACTACAACACTTTCATTGCCTGTTCGTATTATCCAAGGTGTACCTGATACAGCGTTATCAGCATCACAAACAGCTACTACAAACAGCACAACAGTAGTAACATTATCTGCAGCTAATGCTAACATTTATGTTGGTATGCAAGTTTATGGTACTGGCATTCCTGCTGGTGCTTATGTTGCATCAGTATCTGGTACAACAGTAAACTTATCTGCAGCGGCTACTACATCTACGACCCAAACTTTAACATTTGCAGGATTCACTGAATTACTATGCAAATGGAATTTTGGAACTCATCAATATTTACAAGCCACTGGCGTTTAAGGAGAAATTTAAATGGCTATATCTCGTGCTCAGTTACTTAAAGAGTTATTACCTGGCCTTAACGCACTATTCGGTTTAGAATATGCTCGTTATGGTGAAGAACATAAAGAAATTTATGAAATTGAAACTTCAGAACGTTCTTTTGAAGAAGAAACAAAACTTTCTGGTTTCAGTGCTGCCCCTGTTAAAAACGAAGGTCAAGCAATTGCGTATGACAATGCTCAAGAAGCTTGGACTGCTCGTTACAACCACGAAACTATTGCTCTTGGCTTCAGCTTAACTGAAGAAGCTATTGAAGATAACTTGTATGATTCATTATCAGCTCGTTATACTAAAGCATTAGCTCGTGCAATGGCATACACAAAACAAGTTAAAGGCGCAGCTGTTTTAAATAACGGCTTCAACTCAAACTTTACATACGGTGATGGACAATCATTATTCTCAACAGCACACCCATTGGTGTCTGGTGGTGTTAATGCTAACACTCCATCTACTCCAGCTGACTTAAATGAAACTTCATTAGAAAACGCAGTAATTCAAATTGCTGCTTGGACTGATGAACGTGGTCTTTTAATTGCAGCTAAACCACGCAAATTAGTTGTTCCACCAGCATTACAATTCGTTGCTACACGTTTACTTGACACAGAACTCCGTGTTGGTACAAACAACAACGATATCAATGCTATTAAGAACAACGGTTCTGTTCCAGAAGGTTATACAATTAACCACTTCTTAACAGCAACTAATGCTTGGTTCTTAACAACAGATGTGCCTAACGGTCTTAAAATGTTCGTTAGAACACCTCTACAAAACTCTATGGACGGTGACTTTGACACTGGTAACGTGAGATATAAATCTCGTGAACGTTATTCATTCGGTGTTTCTGATCCACTAGGTGTTTACGGTTCATACTAATTAGGAAACTAGTTAGTTGATAAATAGAAAGCCCCACCTTAAAAAAGTGGGGTTTTTTATCTAACAAAGGAGATAGTATGCAATTATTAAAAGATTTATGGAGTGTAGTTCAAGCATTACTTGCTGTAGTAAAAACTTTAGTAAGCTATGTAAGATGTACAATCCAAGCCGTAGAAAATTTAATCGGCAAGTTATCACATAAGAAAGAAGCTGTAGTAGCTCCAGTAGAACCTGTAGTGACTCCTGTGGTAGAAGCTCCTGTAGTAGATGCACCTGCACCTGCTCCAGAACAAACTCCTCCAGCAGCTTAAATGAAGAAGCCCCGTTAAGGGGCTTTTTTATACGGGATTAAATCCTAGAATAGTGGCATCTAAGCCAGGTGGGAAAGAAATCATATCTTGACCATTTGAATAGCATTTATATCCAAACTGTTTCATGAAGTTAAAGATGTATTCTTGATTAGATTTGAATACTTCAATGTAACAAACAGGCATGTATTCCTCAATCATAATAGAGGATCTAAATAAAGCCTCTTCTTCCATACCCTCAATATCCATCTTTAAAAAATCAATACGTTCATGAAAATGATCTAGTCTAAACATTTCAATGTTTTCTGAATCATTCTTAATCATATCCTGATTATCTGATCTATCTATATCTATAAGTTCAAGACCACCAAAGTTTTGTCTTAAATCATAATCAGGCAACTTAATATCTATATATCCATTATAACCACCAACAGCACAATGATGTGCCTGTACGTTACGTAATCCATTTAATGCAATGGTTCCGCATAACATATAATAGATTTGTCTTTGAGCTTCAAATGCTCTAACAAAAACTTTATCTTTAAATGTATTAGCTACAGCAAGGGTATGCGTTCCAATATTGGCACCTACATCATAGAAAGTAATCTTATCTTTTATTTCTAATAATGTATTGATAACACCAAGGATAATATTGATTTGGTCAGGCTCAAAATATGAGCCTTCAGATATGGAAGATCCTACACCCTTATCATTTGTGTTAATAATAATTTGGCCATATTGGGAATTAATTACTTTGTTTGGATTCATTGAGGAACTCCATGGTTTGCTTAATGCCTTCATCAAATTCTGCAAAAGCATCTTTATATTTGAATGTCTTCATAATACCATCTTTGACATATTGATCAATAAAGATTTTATCTCTAAAGTCATCAATATTATCCGCCATCCAAACAAATGTAGGAATTCTTAACATAGAACTCATAGTTTTTACAGAGCTATCAGCAGCTACAACATAGTCACATTGTTCTACGTAAGCAAAGCTTTTAGCTATATCTTTATAAAAAATCAACTTAACATTATCAGATTCTTCTAAACCTTCTAAGTCTTCAGGCAATCCAAATACAATGACATTATAATCTTTAAAAGACTTTATAATCTTTGGAGGAATAGATTTAGTAATCATATTATGAGCTATTTGCCATTCTAAAGAAAACTTACTTCCGTTTAGATGAACTCCAATAGTTTTTTTGCCGTTATTAAATAATGGCTTTTGTATAGGAAATGGATTACCTTCAAAATAAAAATGTCTTGGACACTGACTGATGGTATTATTGAGTGCAATTTGTTTAATTTTATCTACTTTTTCAGGCTCTGTAGAGTAATACATCAATGTATCAGGTGTAACATTTAAAGCTAACATAAGTTCTTTTGCACCTTTAAAGTGCGTTAAAACAAAGTATCTACGCTTATATTTAAGCATAAATGGCACAAATTGTAGGAAGTCTCCAATACCTCCATCTATAAGGTAAAGATTATTTTCTGGAAAGTGCATGTAGGTCTATTGCAATGCTGTTAATTACGTTATACCAGTTGTTGAAACTTGTTTGTCTGTAGATAGTCATACTTGGATACCAATCTGTTTTATCACCTTCAGTTAACCATCTCCAGCAACTATCAAAACGATTCATAAGCCATACGGGTTTATTAATAGCTCCGGCTACGTGAGCAGTGGAAGTATCAACGGATATGACTAAATCAAGATTTTCAATCAATGCAGCAGTATCTGAGAAGTCTTGTAACTCAGAAGTATAATCAATCATATTCCATACTTTAGAGTTCTTTAATTCAGCCTCAGCAAACTCACCTTTTTGTAAACTGTAAAATGATATGTTTTCATTTTGGAATGAAGCTAACTTATCTAGCGGAACATTACGTCTATTATTAACAGCCCATAATTCTGGCTGATCTGCTCTAAATCCACCAGACCATACAAGTCCTACTTTAAACTTTTTATCATCTTTTAACTTATCTTTCCAATAAGCTACACGATCTTCTGGTGCAGAAAGGTATGGAACATCATGCGGGATGTTGTTAGGTCTTGTTTTAAATATATAAGGCAATGACATAAATGGTGATTGATAATGATAATCATTCTCATTTACTTTAGATAAGTCATCATAGATCTCATCTATTTCAGGCATGGATTTTAATAAGGCAAAAGCTTCTGGCTTAACAGCTACAATAATCTTTTTTGCTTTTAAAAGTTTAATATAACGACAGAATTGGATCGTATCACCAATACCTTGTTCGTGATGAATAAAGATTGTTTTATCTGTTAAATCTTCACCCTTCCAAAGTTTAGGAAATTTAACTGGAGAAAAACGATTAGTCCATCTAACTTCATGGCCTTCCCAACCTTTTTCCCAATTACCTTTTAAAAGTTCAACTAAACCTCTATTAAACTTAGGATCTGGGTTATCTGGATTAGATGATATAGCTTGATCATATGTTTTAATAGACTCGTCTAGGTTCATTAATACATGTAATGCATAACCTTTATTGTTATAAGCCATCCAATCTTGTGGATTGATCTCAATCGTCTTATCGTAACATTCAACTGACTTATCAAACTGTTGTAAATTTTGATAACAAGTACCCATATTTGTATAGGCATCCTTGTACTTTGGATTAAAGACTAGCGTTCTTTTGTAGCATTCTATAGCTTTTTCATATTGATTCATCTCTTTATAACAATTGCCTTTATTGTAATGAGCCTCAACAAAGTCTCTTTTTATACTTATAGCACGATCAAAATCAGCTAAAGCTAATTCATATTGTTTGGTATCTTGGTAAACATTGCCACGATTACTATAAATAGCCGCATTCTTCCTATCATGCTTCATGGCTCTTGTAAAGTAGTCTAAAGCCATGGGATAGTTCTTGACTTCAGCAAATATTATGCCTATGAGTTGAAGTGCTAAAGAATAAGTTGGATGAATCTTTAAAATAGACTCACATTGAGTTAATGCTTCTTGGATTTTACCTTGTAATTTCAAGGAAAATGCTTGATTATATTGGTGTAAAACTTGTTCTGGGTATGCTCTCATAGTTTGCAACTATATAAGAAATATATTGCAATTTCAAGCATTTTATGCAAGAATATTATATCTGGGTGATTACTCTTATCGGACTGCCCCAGCAGACAATGCAATGATTGATAAGAGGACTTTTGCATAAGGATATATTATGGCTCGTTCTACCTTTGACGGCCCGATTCTATCGGGTGATAACCGTTTTGGTCCACAACGTGATGTGGGCTACACTGACTTAGTTCAGTCTGCACTTTTAGATTTCTCAGTAACAACTCCAAACATAGCTAATTACGGTGGTGGTTCTGGTTTATTTGTTACATCAAGCAACATCCCAAATAACACAGCTACAATCTGGACTCCACAATCTGGTGTTTATAGCACCAATGGTCCAACTAAAGCTTCTGCTCCTACAGCTGATACTTCAGGTACTGCTTATCGTGGTGTTGTATTCTTATTACCATACTCATCAAATATTACTGACATCATTGTTGATGTTGGTACATTACCTTCAGATGGTACACATACAGCTACATCTATTCAACCATATGTTTCAAATAACTTTGCTACATCAACTGGCGTTTACGCTACTATGGCTGCTGTAACTTCAGCAACTCGTGGTACTGCAACATTTGTTGGTACACAATTAACATACTCTGGTGCAACATTACAAGATGTACAAAATATTCAACCTGGTCAACAACCTTCATGGTTTAGCCAAGTTGTTGTTACATTAGCAATTACTGGTTCTAGTTTAGCTACACCAACAACAGGTCAAATTGAAGTAACAGTTCGTTATAACCAACTTGACATGAACATTGGTAATTCTACAACATACCCATACGGTAACTTTGATTAATTAATCTTGGTGGGGGATTCGTCCCCCATTCTTTAACTTTAGGAGATTAATCATGGTATATCCAGTACCAAAAACAAATAATGTTGTAAACTCAATTACACGTCAGGCTAAATATGAGCCATTTGACTTACAAGTAGCTCGTGGTCAAGTATATGGTCATTCAAATGTTAATATATTTGGTTACAATACAGCTATTTCTTCAACCACAACAGCACAAAATGCAACGATTGCTATATGGGAAAATGCAACAGCATATACTTTCCCAGCTTCTGCAGCTAATTTAGTTTTAGTCAGTTCATCTGCTTCTGATAATACAAAAGCAGCTATTTCTATTTCTGGGTTAGATGCAAACTTTAATCCTATATCAGAAATTATATTGTTAAATGGTACTTCTTCTGTTACAACTATTAATAGTTATTACAGAGTGAATAGCATGAGCATGGTTGTTCCAGGCACTAGCCAAGTCACTAATGTAGGAACAATCACAGCATCACAAGGATCTAATATTGTTGCACAAATTAATCCTGGTATTGGTAAAACACAAGCTGCTATTTATACTGTTCCTGCAGGATATAGTTATTATTTATATCAAGTTGAAATTAATACTGACAATGGATACACTGGTAGTCAAATGTATTACAATGTATTGTCTAAAAATAATAATACTGGCGTTCAATTTGATGTATTACAACAAGCATTTACTTCAGTATTTACTATTGATAGATCAAGTACACCATTCTTTTATCCAGAAAAATCAGACATTATTTGGCAAATAGGAACCAATAATAGTAGCAATGTTCAAGTTGGTGCTGTTATTAATGGTAAACTTATCAAAAACAATCCTGATGCTGGCAATACATTCCCAGGATACTTTTAATCATGTCAGCTAACGATATCATGTTGGCATGGAACTTTATCCTGTCAGTCACTGTTGGTATTGTTGGTTTTATTGTTAAAGACAAGTTTGATGAGTTACAAAGAATAAGCATTTTACTTAATCGTACTCGTGAAGAAATTGCACGAGACAATGTAACTCAAGCTGAATTAGATAGAATTGTATCCCACTTAGATGGAAGATTCTCTAAATTAGAAAGTAAGATTGACGAACTAATCAGACAACATCATGCCCAGTAAATCAGCAAAACAACATAGACTCATGGAAGCAGTGGCTCATTCAAAAGCTTTTGCTAAAAAAGTAGGTATTCCCCAATCTGTAGGTAAAGACTTTGCCGAAGCTGACAAAGGTAAGAAATTTAAATCTGGCGGCCTTTATGCAAACATTCACGCTAAACAGGAGCGTATAGCTCACGGTAGTGGTGAACATATGCGTAAACCAGGAGCTAAAGGTGCTCCAACTGCTAAAGCATTTAAAGAATCTGCCAAGACAGCTAAGATGAAAAAAGGTGGAGTTTCATTATCCGTAGGACGTGGTGAGAAATTACCAGTGTCCAAAGGTGCTGGACTTACAGCTAAAGGTCGTGCTAAATACAATAGGGAAACTGGTAGTCACTTAAAAGCGCCTCAGCCGCAAGGAGGTGCACGCAAAAGATCATTTTGTGCTAGAATGAGTGGAATGCCAGGACCTATGAAAGATGAAAAAGGCAGACCTACTCGTAAAGCCGCATCTCTCAAAAGATGGAATTGTAACTAACATTAAAAGGTAAATAATATGGCAACAAAGAAAACAGTAAATCCAGCAATGATGGCTATGGCTGCAAGAGCAATGCGTAGACCAGCAGTAGCTGCCCCAGTAAACCCACTAGCCGCAGGTATTGCACCAGCAGCAACTCCAATGCCCGGCATGAAACACGGAGGAAAAGCAATGAAAAAAATGGCAAAAGGCGGTCCAGTAGAAGATCCAGCAATTGAAGCAGGTGAAAAACCATTAAAGCATGGTGAACACGCTGTTCAAAAATCTGGTCATACTCGTGGCATGAATCTTAAACATGGAGGTAAAGTACATAAACACGCAGAAGGTGGAAAGATTAAAATGTTTAAAGAAAAAGAAACAATGGGTCCTAAGTCAATGTCAGAAGATGTTGAAAAAGGTTCTAACAAACTTACTAAACACGGTGAATCAGCAGTTCAAAAACGTGGTCATACAAAAGGTCATAACTTAGGTGATTCTGGTAAATCATTAGCTCCTAAAAATATGCGTAAAGGTGGCTATGCTAAAGTTGCTGATGGTATTGCTAAACGTGGTCACACAAAAGGCAAATATTGCTAAGGATAAATTATGGCTGAACTTAAATTATTTGGTAAAACAATCCCTGAAATTCTAAAAGAAGAACGTGATTCTGAAACACCAGCAGCTAAAGCTGAACAGTTAGACAGAATTAAACGCAATATGGATATTGCTGGTGCTACTTTAGCAGGAAAACCAAAAGCAACTCCAGGGAATATTGGCTCACGTGTAGATTTTAGTGATGAAAAAACAGGTCCATCATTTAAATCACCTAAAAAAATTACACGAGAAAAAACAACTGTTGAAGGTGATTTAGGTTCAGTAGATACATCTAACCCAGATGTAATTGGCCCTAATATGGGTCAAATTAATCCTGTTGCAGGATCAGGTTCTACACCAGAATTATCTCCACAGCAACAAGCAGCAAATTTATTATCCCGTCCTACAGGATATAAACGTGGTGGTCAAGTTAAATCTAAACACCATACAAAAGCTCCATCAAGAACCCATGCTTCAAAACGTGGTGATGGTATTGCAACAAAAGGTCATACAAAAGGTAAATATTTATAGGAGTAATATATGAAACACGGTCATAAACATCATCACGAACACGTAGCAGATCATATGAAACATCATGATGGTCATCATGCACACGGTGGTCATATTCATCACCATGAACACGTAGAAAAACATCTAAAACATCACGATGGCGGTATGCACGGTCATAAACACCATCACGAAGTTGTAGAAGCTATGTGCATGGGTGGTGCAGTACACCACAAAAAATAATGAGAGCATCTCGTGGAATGGGGGATATTAAGCCCTCAAAGATGCCAACTCGTCCAACTGTTATCACTCGTAAAGATAACCCTAATAAGGTCTATCAATACGCTAAAGGAGGCAAAGTTATGGCTGAAAAATGGATTCAAGGTGCCATAAAACATCCTGGAAGTTTGCGTAAAGCGCTAAAAGTTAAGGCTGGAGAGAAGATTCCAGCTAAAAAATTAGCGTCTGCCGCAAAAAAACCAGGAAAAATTGGTCAAAGAGCAAGATTAGCGGAAACTTTAAAGAAATTTAAGAAAAAATAATGGCATATACCACAGGTACCACATCGTTCAATCTAAACATGAACGACCTCATTGAAGAAGCCTTTGAGCGTTGTGGATTAGAACTCAGAACTGGTTATGATTTTAGGACTGCTCAACGCAGTCTTAACATTTTAACGATTGAATGGGCTAATCGTGGCATTAATTTGTGGACTGTTGAAGAAGGTCAGATACCTTTAGTAACAGGACAGATATCATACCCACTTCCTGTAGATACCATTGATCTTTTAAGTCATGTTGTACGTCAAGGTACGTTGCAAAATCAAATAGATATCAATATTTCCCGCATATCTGAAGATACATACTCAACAATTCCTAATAAACTAGCTGTTGGCCGTCCAATTCAAGTTTGGATCAATAGACAATCTGGAAATACTAGTCCATCTGCAAATAAAGACTATCTTGTAGGTAATGGATCTAATGGTAATGGCGGTATTAGTGCAACAGATACAAATATTCAAATTGGTCCAAATATTTCTGATTTAGCAGCCACAGGTTTTATACAATTTGACAATGAAATCATTTATTATCCTAATGTTGATACAACTAACAATTACTTGCTTAACTGTATTCGTGGACAAAATGGAACAACAGCAACATCTCATGCATATAGTGCAACTGCTTTAGTTCCTCAACTTCCAAATATTAATGTATGGCCTACACCTAATGCTGGTGGTAATTATACATTTGTATATTGGAGATTAAGACGTATTCAAGATGCTGGATCTGGTGTGGTTATTAATGATATTCCATACAGATTTATTCCACCCATGGTATCCGGATTAGCTTATTATTTAAGTATGAAATTAGCGGGTGTTGACCCTAATCGTGTTGCTGCATTAAAGATGGAATATGATCAACAGTGGGATTTAGCTTCACAAGAGGATCGTGAAAAGGCACCTGTAAGATTTGTGCCAAGAAATATGTTCTATACGAGGTAATTCATGCCTAATAAATTTGCCTCAGGTAAGTATGCAATTGCCGAATGTGACCGCTGTGGTCAACGTTATAAGTTAAAAGAACTTAAAAAAGAAGTCATTAAGACAAAGCTTTTTAACATTAAAGTTTGTCCTGAATGTTGGGATCCAGATCATCCACAATTAAGTCTTGGTCTTTATCCCGTTAATGATCCACAAGCAGTACGTGAACCAAGACCAGATGTGAGTTATAATGTTGGTGGTACATATGGATTAATGACTAACCCATACGATCCAACTGTAACAAACTTAGATGACGCAGGCTATCCTTCAGATGGTTCTCGTCAAACACAGTGGGGTTGGAACCCTGTGGGTGGTGCAAGAAACTTTGATACATTATTAACGCCAAATGACTTGATACCACTCATACAAATTGGTACAGTTACAATAACAACAACTTAAGGAGTAAACATGGAAAAGAAAACTGTTAAAAAGATTGCTGATGTAGAAATACACAAGCATGAAAAACATATGCACAAAGGCAAGAAAGAAACTAAACTTGCTAAAGGTGGCGTTACAGGCAAAGCAATGAAAGCTGTAGGACGTAACTTAGCACGTGCTCACAACCAAAAACCAGGAAGCAAATAATATGGTCACTCAAGTTAAACCAACAAAAAAGAATAGCCCATCTGTAAAAACAGGTCATGCTAGAAATAACAAACCTGCAGAAGCATACGAAAAAAATGGTACATCTGTTGCAGCTGGTGAAGCTCCAATGAAAGATGGCGTATATAGCCGTGAAAAATCAGCTAAAGATGCACGTATTACTGATCCAATTAAAAGTGGTATGAGTTATGGTATCAGTGAAGAAAAAACTGATGGCGTTGAAACACGTGGTAATGGTGCTGCTACTAAAGGTCGTAAGGCTAGAGGTCCAATGGCGTAATGAATTACGTTCAGCTTTATCAGGCAATTCAAGACTATGCTCAAACAACAGAACCACTGTTTGTAGCTAACATACCTCGTTTTGTCCAAGAAGCTGAAGACAGGATTTATAATTCTGTTCAATTACCATCATTACGTAAAAATGTAACGGGTACATTAACATCTGGTAATCAATACGTATCTTTACCAGGTGATTGGTTATCTGCGTTCTCATTAGCCGTAGTAGATTCATCTGGCAACTATAATTACCTTTTAAACAAAGACGTCAACTACATCCGTCAAGCTTATCCAACTTCTACATCTACAGGTTTACCACAACATTATGCGTTATTTGGTAATCAATATGGCAATTTAGATGCTTTATCTTTGATCTTAGGACCTACACCAGATAATAATTATCAAGTAGAACTCCACTATTACTACTATCCACCTACCATTGTACAAGGCCAAATTACTGGCTTTAATGCTATTACTGGTGGTTCTTTATATGCTCCTGGTACATATACCGAAGTAGCTTTAACAGGAGGCTCAGGATCTGGTGCTACAGCTAATATTGTAGTGAACTCTTCAGGTGCAGTAGCTTCAGTCACACTTACAAATGGTGGTCAATTCTACACATTAACTGATGTATTAAGTGCATCTAATTCAAGTTTAGGTGGTTCTGGTTCTGGATTACTTATTCCAGTGAATACAATATCTAATGTAAATGGTACATCATGGTTAGGTGATAACTATGATCCAGTACTTTTATACGGCTCTATGCGTGAAGCTATGTTATTCCAACGTCAAGAACCTGATGTAATCAAGAACTACGAAGAAAAATATCAAGAAGCTATCCAACAACTTAATCGTCTTGGTACAGGTCTTGAAAGAGGTGATGCATACCGTAATGGTCAGGCTCGTATGAAGGTTAATCCATGATCGTTCAAACCGCTTGTACTGTATTTGAATACAATATGCTTCAAGGAGCAGAGAACTTCTCTCCTACAAGCCCATATGTTTATAAACTAGCTTTATATAACGCTAATGCAAACTTAGGCAATACTACAACTGCTTATACTACAGTGAATGAAGTTACAGGCACAGGTTATACAGCTGGAGGCATAGTTTTAACTCCTACCATAGCTTATGATAACAAAAGTAATACTTCTTATTTAACATTTAATAATGTTACTTGGAGTCCTGCAAGCTTTACCTGTAGGGGTGGTTTAGTTTATAATAGCACCACTGGTGCAGCTATATTTGTGCTAAATTTTGGTTCAGACAAGATCTGTACATCTAGCTTTACAGTCACTTTTCCCACTAGCAATTCTTCAAATGCCGTGTTGAGAATATCTAGTTCTATTGCAACTTAAGGAGTTTTTATGTTAAAAGAATCACAAGGATTTGGAGATCAAGCGGTTATTAGTCTTGGTGCTAATGCTATTTCCAATGAAACAGTAGGTATTGAAGGACATTACGTAGTTGAATGTCGTGATGCTAATGGTAATTTAAAATGGTCAGATTCATTTCCTAACCTAGTAAATGCTGTTGGTAAACAACTTCTTCTAAACACTTTACTTACTACATCTGGTACATACACTACAGTAGGACCATTCTTAGGTCTTATTTCAGGTGCATCACCTACATTTGCAGCATCAGATACAATGACATCACATTCTGGTTGGACAGAATTTACTGCTTATACAGTAACTGGTTCAGCAGTGCGTGGTACAGCAGTATTTGCTACAGCTACATCAACAGGTACTTCACCTTCTAACGTTACTACATCAACAGCAACTGCAATCACATATACCATCACAGGTTCTGGTGGTACAGTAGGTGGTTGTTTCTTAACTACTGGTTCTGGTGCTACAAGTACTTTAGGCAATACGGGTGGTACATTATATTCAGCTGGTGCTTTCTCTGTAGCTAAAGTTACAACTGCTGGTGATACTGTCTCGGTAACGTACTCAACAACAGCAACAAGTTAAGGAGCTTAAATGGCTCTTGTAGTCAAGGATCGGGTCCAGGAAACTACCACCACGAGTGGTACGGGTACGCTTACGCTTAATGGAGCAGTGCCTGGTTTCCAATCCTTCACGACTATTGGTAATAACACTACTTTCTACACGATCTATGACAACATAGCTCAAGCATGGGAAGTGGGTGTTGGTACAGTCACAACTGGCTCTCCAAATCAACTAGCTCGTACAACCGTTTTATCAAACTCCAACGGAACAACCACGGCAATCCCATTAGTGGGAAATAGTTCTTCCGTATTCGTTACATATCCAGCAGAAAAATCAGTTAATCTTGACGCTTCAGGCAATGTTTCCCCATTAGGCACAATAGCCTCAGGAACATGGCAAGGAACGACTGTAGGCGTAGCTTATGGTGGTACTGGGGTCACATCATCATCTGGTATTAACTCTGTAATGTTGCGTGATGCTAATGCTAATGCAACAGCTAACAACTTCCTCCCTGGCTATACATCAACCACAGCTTCTGGCGGTACAATCACAATGACCGCAGCTTCTACTTACTATCAAAAATTAGTTGCTGGAACGGGTGGTCAAACATTTAAGTTACCTGATGCCACTACACTTCCTACAGGTGTAACTTATATATTTGATAATGACTCTACAGGTACATTAACTATTCAAGATAATACTGGTGGAGCAGTTGATACTGTTAGTCCAGGTGGATTAGATTATATTTATCTTGAGGCAAATGGTACTGTAGCTGGATCTTGGGGTCAATATGCTTTTATTCCAGCTTCTTATGACTTTACTACATCAACCGCATCATTTGGTAATGCTACAATTACTAACGCAGTATGGAATGGTACAGCTATAGCAGCAGGTTATGGTGGTACAGGTCTTACTACATTTGGCTCGTCTAACTATGCAATTTATTCCACCGCACCTAATGCATTAACTGCAGGCACACTTCCTGTAGCTGCAGGCGGAACAGGACTTACATCTTTAACTGCGGGTTATGTGCCATATGGTAATGGTACAAACGCATTTAGTAACTCATCTACATTTACCTATAACGGAACCACAGTCACAGCTCCTGCTTTTGCAGCTAATGCTACGATTACAGGTTCTTTAAATGCTGGTGCATTTAGTTATGGAACACTAGGATATTCTGATTCAAACATCTTTGCATCATTTACTTCCTCTGTAAATTCCTATAATCAGATTATTTTACAAAATACCAACTCTGGTAACGCTGCTTCTACAGACTTTATCGTAAGTAATAACTTAGCTACATCAGCCGCATATTATGGTGACTTTGGTATTAACAGTAGTGGCTTTTCAGGAACAGGTGCTTTAGGAGCTGCCAATAACGTATATCTATACTCACAAGGTACAGACTTAGCTATTGGTACAGGGTCTTCTAACTCTATTCATTTTGTAACCAATGCTAACTCAGCTGATGCTATTACAGTTAATCCAAGTAATGCAGTAGCATTTAATGGATCTTACGGAACATCAGGCTATATTCTTCAATCCAACGGATCAGGCACACCTCCAACTTGGGTATCCAATACCGCTGGCTTAACTATTACTTCTACTACAAGTAATACAAATTATAATGTAGGCTTTCAGTCGGCTTCTAGTGGAACTACAACAGTAGATTACATAAATACAAGCTTTACTGCCAATCCTTCTACAGGTGATTTAACTGCACCACAAGTAGTAGCATCTAATGGTATAATTGTAAGCTCTAAAACTGTATCTAATAACTATTCTATAGCATCTGGCAGTAATGCAATGTCAGTTGGACCAGTTACAGTTGCAACAGGTAAATCAGTCACAGTTCCAAGTGGCTCAAGATGGGTGGTTTTATAATGGCAAGTATAATTTCAGCAGGAACATCATCAGGCACAGCATTAAACATGACTGCGGATACTAGCGGTCAATTACAATTAGCTACAGGTGCATCTGCTACTACAGCAGTAACTATAGATACATCACAGAATGTAGGGATTGGAACTACGAGTCCTAGTTCAAAATTAGAAGTATATTCTACTTCAGCAGGTTCAGGAGGAAATGCTACCTATCCAGGTTCAATAGTTATTAATACTGGACTTACTGGTTTAAATAATACTGGTGCAAACGGATTAGAGTTTAAATCTTCTAATTATCTTGCAGGTTATGGTCAATTAATTTCAAGCATTAATGTTCCTTCTGGTGGAACACAATTAGTTTTTGCTAATCGTCAAAGCTCTGCAACATGGACAGAAATGGCTCGTTTTGATAATCTTGGTAATTTATTGGTAGGAACTACAACTTCTGGTGGTGTTGGAATGACTTTTTCACCAGGAACTGTTGGCGCACCTGTAATGACATTTAATAAATCATATAATGGTGGCGTTGGCGTTTTAAATTGTAATTACAATGGTGCTAATGTTGGTGGTATTTCAATGACAAACTCTGCCACAGCATTTAATACAACTTCAGATTATCGTTTAAAAGAAAATGTATTGCCAATGACAAACGCATTGGAAAAAGTAGCACAACTTAAACCTGTTACTTATACTTGGAAAGCTGATGGAACTGCTGGTCAAGGATTTATTGCTCACGAATTAGCAGAAATAGTGCCTGATTGTGTAACAGGAGAAAAAGATGCAGTTAATGAAGATGGTTCTATTAAACCACAAGCAATTGATACATCATTTTTAGTAGCTACTTTAACTGCTGCTATTCAAGAATTAACAGAACGAGTAAAAGCATTGGAGTCTAAATAATGGCGCAAATTAGCATAGCTGGAGATACATCAGGTGCTATTACCATTGCAGCTCCAAGCGTTGCAGGAACTAATACGCTAACATTGCCTGCTGCAACAGGCACAGTATTAACAAGTGCAAGTACGCAAGTTACTGGACCAGCGTTTAGTGCTTATTCTAATTCTAATCAATCTTTAACGGCATCTGCATTTAATAAAATATTATTTCAAGTTTCTGAATTTGATACTAATAGTAATTTTGCATCTTCAAAATTTACTCCTACAGTTGCTGGATATTATTTAATTAATACTAGATTAGCTGCTGGTCCATTTAATGGTGAATGTGTACTTACATTTTATAAAAATGGAGCTATTTATAAATATTCACAAGATATTTCATTATCAACTAATTATTCTCTTCATGGGTCAGCATTAATTTATTGCAATGGTTCAACTGATTATATTGAAATATATGTATATGCTGGTTCAGCAACTACTACAGCATCATCAAATTCAGCTTATACATGGGTTCAAGGCTATTTAGCAAGGAGTGCATAATGTTATACGAAAAATTAATTAAACTATATCCATCTTTAACGCCACAAGACTTTAGTCCAAATGGTGGCACAATCATTCTACAAAACGATTCAGACGGTAAAGGTGATTATATAAAAGAATGGGAGCATTCTACACTTGCTAAACCTACAGACGAGGAATTAGCATAATGGCATTAGTTTTATCAGGAGCATCAGGATCAAGCACACTAGATAGTTCTACAGGGCTAGCTATTGCCACATGGACAACTGCTGGAAGACCTGCAAGTCCTGTAACAGGGCAGATGGGGTATAACTCTACTTTAGGATTAATAGATTTTTATAATGGTACATCTTGGCAAACAGTAGCTTCAACATCTATTGTGCCTATTACTGCATCGTATTTAGTTGTTGCTGGAGGCGGAGGTGGTGGTGGTGGTAATATGGGTGGTGGTGCTGGTGCTGGTGGTCTTTTGTCAGGCACATCAACTTTATATACTGGAACAACTTACACAATAACTGTAGGTGCTGGAGGAACTTCTGGTGCTCAAACAGCTAATGGAGGGCCAGGTGGAACTTCATCTATATCAAGCATAGCTTCTGCTACTGGAGGAGGATATGGAGGAGCTGGAGCTGGCGTTTCTGGACAAGCTGGTGGGTCAGGAGGGTCTGGCGGTGGTGGTGGTGGATATCCAGGATCAGGAGGAGTTGGAACTGGTGGTGCTGGTACATCTGGACAAGGTTATGCAGGATCAACTGGAGTAACTGGTGCACTTAATGTTGGTTATGGAGGTGCTGGTGGTGGTGCTGGTGCAGCTGCTTCCTCTGGTAATGCAGGTAATGGTTTAACAACAACAATTATTACCACTACAATTGCAACAACATATTCAGTAGGTCAAGTAAGTTCAAGTAATGTATATTTTGCTGGCGGTGGTGGCGGTGGTCAATATGGAACAGTAGCTGGTGTAGGAACAGGAGGTTTAGGTGGTGGTGCTAATACAAATGGAAATAACTCGGGATTAAATGGAACCGCTAATACTGGTGGTGGTGCATCAGGTGGCGGTACTGCTGGTGGCAATGCTCCAGGAGGCGTAGGTGGATCAGGGTGTGTTATTATTTCAATTCCAACCGCATTATATTCAGGAACAACTACAGGAAGTCCAACAGTAACCACTAATGGTTTTAATACAATTTTAATATTTAAATCATCAGGAAGTTACACAGCATAAGGAAAAATTATGTCACATTTTGCAAAAGTTTTAGACAATAAAGTAACACAAGTTATTGTGGCCGAACCTGAATTTTTTGATACATTTGTAGATACAACTCCAGGCACTTGGATTCAAACATCTTACAACACATATGGAAATCAACATCCTAATGGCACGCCATTAAGAGGTAATTATGCAGGTATTAATTACAATTATGATTATATTAATGATGTATTTTATGCTCCACAACCTTATCCTTCATGGACATTAAATGAATCTACATGGCTTTGGGAACCCCCAATACCAAAACCTATAAATGGCCAATATAATTGGGATGAAGAAACTAAAAATTGGATTTTAATATGATAAATTACATATGGAAAATAATTGAAATATCTACAGATGATACCTTTACTATTGTTGCGGAGTTATAATATGTATAAATTAATTAATAATTTATCTGGTAAAGCGTATATGGTTCTTAATTTATTAGATAATGCTTATATTCCATTTGATGAAGCTAATATAGACTATCAAGCATATTTAAAATGGATTGAAGAAGGTAACACACCTTTACCAGCAGACGAATAATGGAAAACAAAGAACAACAATATATATACGCTTATCTTGGTAAAAATGGTCTAGTATCTTTTTACAATAAAAGACTAGAAGGCATAAGTGGCACGGGATATTTAGGTAAAATTAAATTACACAAAGGCAATCAGCCAGAACCAGCAGATGAGGTAGTATAGTGTTTGGGTATGCCGCATTTGCTCAACCACCTTATGCATCTTTAGGTGGTAATGCTTATTCTCTAAACCTTACAGAGAATATTAATATGGCTGATAAAAACAGCCAAACATTTGTATTTAATCAATCTGTGACAGAAAATGTCAACATGGTGGATATTAATGCGTTAGGTGGACAATTCTACGAAAGTTTAAATGAATTCCTTACTATGGCTGATTCAAATAGTGAAGTGAGTACTTTTGGTCAAACCATATCAGAAAACGTTACTATGAACGATTCTAAGAGTATTACAGCCCAATTTGCAGTCTCTGATACAGAGAATATTACAATGGCTGATACTTATGCTGTTTACTTTGCCGCATTAGATTCTATTACTGAAAATTCTACATGGGCAGATGTGATTGCAATTTCAGCTCAATTCCAGTCATCTATTACTGAAAATAGCAATTGGAACGATACACCTACGATTACTGCTCAATTTAAGTCTAGCATCAGTGAAAACATTACTGTAGGTGATCTTGAAACAGCAAGTGCTCAGTTTATATCAAGTGTAGCTGAAGCTATCAATTTAGCTGATCTTGAAACTATAGTTTCTGTATTCTTCTTATCTATTACAGAAAACTTTAATGCTGCTGATACTAATGCCGTATCATCTGGATTCTTAGAATCTATTATTGAAAATATAGGCATGGCTGATGTGCTTCAAATTAAAGCACAATTTGCCGCATCAATACTTGAAAATATAGGTCTTTTAGACTTACTCATCCAAAGAGGATGGATCACAATTGATGATACTGACATCATTACTTGGAATAAGGTTAATAATTCAGCAACATCTGTTTGGGCTTCTGTAAATAATGCTCAAACTGAGGTATGGAATACAGTAAATAATACCCAACCAAGCTCTTGGACGCTAGTAAATAACACAGAAACAGGCGTTTGGACATTGGTAAATAACAATCAATAATGTATAATATAGGCTTAATTTAAGGACATAATCATGGCAGAAACCTACTCAACCTCGTTAAAAATAACCCTCATTGGTGATGGTGACCAAGCTGGTACGTGGGGAGACACAACCAATACAAACTGGAACCTTGTAGAACAAGCTATTACAGGGGTAGATGGAATTTCCTTAACATCTTCAAATACTTATACACTTACCAACCTTAATGGTACATCTGACGATGCAAGAAACATGGTTCTTGTAGTAGGTGGAACGCCAACAACAGCTTCTACGATTGTAGCTCCTTTGGTCAATAAATTCTACATTATCACAAACAATACAAGCTACAACTTAACCATGTCAGCTTCTGGTGGTTCAGTATCTCTTGTAATTCCACCTTTAACCACTGCTCAATGTTATTGTGATGCTTATAATGTATCTGGTAACGGCACAGGATTTTATTCGGCACAAACAGGATCTGCGGGTAATTTTACAATCAATGGCAATTTAACCGTATCTGGTAACGTAACAGAAACAGGTAACTTCTTAGCTGCTGGTGTTCTTGGTGCTTATAAATCTGCATCATTTGTAGGTGGCATTAGTAATGGTTCTGGTGCATCAGGTACAACTTTAAATGTCACCGCAGTAAATTCTGGCGTAATCTTTATTGGTCAACGCATTACAGGTACGGGTGTGTCTTCAAATACAGAAGTGACAGGATTCCTTTCAGGATCTGGTGGTACAGGTACTTATACTGTAAACAACACTCAATTAGTATCTGGTGGTACAACAATTACAGGAGCTGCTGGTGCAGTTACTACAACCCCAGCTACAGGTGATAATTCAGTTAATATTGCCACAACAGCATTTGTTCAAACTACAATTGGTACCTTAGGTACGATGGCATCTCAAAATGCCAACGCAGTTAATATTACTGGTGGAACAATTACAGGAATTATTGCAGGAAGTCCTAACTATACAGGAACACCAACATTTACTGGTACATCAAGTAATTTATCTGGCGTATTTACCAATGCTACAGAGCTAGTGACTGTATCCGCAACAGCAGCAACAGGAACAATCAACTTTGATGTTACAACACAATCAGTACTTTATTATACAAGCTCTGCTGCAGCTAATTTTACAATTAATTTTAGAGCATCAAGTGGTACATCATTAAATACTGCAATGTCTACAGGACAAGCAATTACAGTGGCATTTATGAATACCAATGGCTCTACACCTTACTACAATAATGCAGTAACTATTGATGGAACATCTGTTACACCAAAATGGCAAGGTGGTTCAGCACCTACATCAGGTAATGCATCTAGTGTAGATATTTATACATATACAATTATTAAAACAGCTAGTGCTACTTATACAGTATTAGCATCACAATCACAGTTTGCTTAAGGATAAGTAATGCCTTTAATATCACGAAGAGCTATTGCTTCTGCTAGAGGATACGGTATGTTTAATGGCGGTATTCCTGCCATTACCTATCTTGTTATTGCTGGTGGTGGCGGTGCTGCAGGTTGGGTAAACGGATCACAAGCTGGTGCATCTGGCGGTGCAGGTGGTGTATTAACTGCTACATCTAAATTATTTAAACCCAATATTACTTATACTGTAACTATTGGTCAAGGTGGTGCTAGTGGATATGGTCCAGCATCAGGCACTAATGGTCAAAACTCAACTGTTACTGGTTCTGGATTTACTACATTAACTGCTATAGGCGGTGGTTCTGGTGGAGCTAATACTGTAAATGGTGGTAATGGTGGATCTGGCGGTGGCGGTGGAGCACAGGGAGGTTCAGGCGGGTCAGGTACTTCAGGTCAAGGTAACGTAGGGTCTGCAGGTGATGCAGGAAGTAATGGTGGTGCAGGTGGTGGTGCAGGTGGAGCTGCTAGTAGTGGAGCTTATGGTATAGGTATAGCCAACCCTATTTCAGGATCTACAGCAGGTTATAATTCAAGTGGCACATATTATTTAGCTGGTGGTGGTTCTGCTGCTAGTGGAACTGGAACTTATAATCAATATGGTGGCGGTAATAATGCTACTAATGCTTATGCAAATACAGGTTCAGGCGGTGGCGGTGGTGGCGTATATGCTGGATCTAATTACAATACAAATGGTGCTGGTGGTTCTGGTGTTGTAGTAATTGCATATCCAATTTCATATAAAGCAGCTACAACTACAGGAAGCCCAACAGTTATTACTACAGCAACAACTAGAATTTATCAATTTACCTCATCAGGAACTATTACATTCTAATGAAAAAAATACTTATACTTTTAGCTTTACTTACATTAACCGCTTGTGTGTCATATATGCCAGTTGCTTTTGCTGACACTACAGTCATTCAAAATAAGGGGATGCCCGTTGGTAGTGCCATTGCTCCTAGTATGTCTGCATTTAGCCAAGATGTTTGTGCTGTTCCAGTCTCTGGAGCTGGGAACATTGGCGTTTTATCTTTGTCTGGCGGTACTGTATTATTGGATGATAACTGCGTAAAGATTAAGTTAGCTAAAACGTTAAATGACTTAGGACTCAAAGTAGCCGCAGTATCTGTATTATGCCAAGACCCTAAAGTATGGGATGCCATGATAAATTCGGGTAGTCCTTGCCCAATAATGGGAATGGTAGGAGATGCAGCATTAAAAGAACATTATAAACAAAGACCAGAGTATTTTAGAAAGTTATTCGGTGAAGATTACTATCAAAAACTTGTAGTTCCTGTATTGGACTCTAAAAAATGATAGCAGTTTATGCAATTAAATGCATTGAAAATAATAAGTCTTATATTGGGGTTTCTAACAATATAAATAAAAGATGGAAACAACACAAAACTGAGCTTTTAAAAAATAAACATCATAATCATCCATTACAAAATGCATATAACAAATATGGTGCAGAATCTTTTGAATACTCAATTGTGTACGAAACTAACGATTATGAATCAGCTCGTAATGTAGAAAGTGCGTTATTACTTAAGTTTTTTGGTAAATGGCTATTTAATACTACAAATAAAAATGCTGGATTTATGCCAGGCAACAAAGTTTGCTTGGGGCGTAAATTATCTAAAGAATCTATAGAAAAAATGAAAGTTGCAAAATCTGGATTTAAACATTCTAATGAGTCTAAAGCAAAGATTAGTAAAGCTTTACTAGGAAATAAATATACACTTGGATATAAACATACTGAATCAGCTAAACAAAAACAAAGACAAGCTTCAAAAGGAAATCCTACTAGATTTAAGCCATTAACTGCTTATATTAAAGATGGTATTACTTATTTAGGATCTATAGAAGCTAGTATAAAAACTAATATACCAAGAACTACATTACTTAGATATGCTAAAAATAATACAAATGGTTGGTCTTGTTACCGCCTTACTAACTGGAGTTAACGCATATGCAGATCAATTTACTGATTGGTGTAATCAATTGTCTCAACAATATGGCCATCCAGTGTGCTATGTTCCTCCGCCATGTATTAGTCAGATTGAATTTCAGTCTTTATCATGCGGTCCAAACCAAATTGGAAACATTAATCAATCTAGGCAGTACTTTTGTTCAACACAGTCTTGGGGACCATGGACAACAACAAGCAATAATTGTTCACCAGCACCACCGACTTGCCAGACGTCAACGTCACAACAGGTATTAGCATGTCCAGTACACTTTACAGGACAGATTACCCAACAAGCAACAACGAGCTGTCCAAATCCTTATGGTCAACCCGTATCTGGTCAGTGGACCACTATCAGCAATTTATGCGTTCAGGACCAACCAACTTGCCACGCATCACAAACTACAAGGACGTTAAGTTGTCAGACGCACTTCTCAGGGACTATTATACAAACGGACACAGTAACGTGTTCGGATCCTTATGGTCAGCCTTCAGACAGTGGATGGGTAACAACAACAAACAGTTGCAGTCCAGATCCAGCAACATGCAATCCTTCGGTTCAGACGCAGACTCTGTCATGCCAACCTGGATATACTGGAAGCATCATACAAAACAGATCCTCCAGTTGTTCGGATCCGTATTCCACGCCAACTTGGTCGGACTGGGCAACGACTTCCAATACATGTATAATGACAGCTACGAATATAAACAACCCAGTGAGTCCTATAAGTCCGATCAGTCCAACGAATCCGAATTCGGTTATATCCAAGAGTACAACCCAAACGGCTGTGCAACCTGTGGATGTTCCACAAAACCCTGTTATTGTGAGTACCCCATCAAGCTCAGCATCAACGAATACAACGAGCACAAGCTCAAGTAATACCTCAAGTAGCTCAAACACTACTACCACAGTTCAAACAACTGTACCAAAAGGCAAAGAAATAGTGCCTGGTTTTGGCATTGTTATGAGTATGCAAATGCTCAATGCAGGCTATAACATGCAACAACAACAGTTAACTGAATATATAACTTTAATACAGGAACAAGAATATGGAAAACAACAAGACTTTCTCATTGACTTTATCACCTCAAATGATACTGGGGATAATCTTGACCGCATTGCCGATTATAGGTGGCGGAGCTTACTTGGCAATAACCCGTTACAACGAAGCGGTTTCGGCAATTGAAGAAGTAAAAGGTTTGGGTGAAATGAAGACCCAAATTACCGCTTTAGAGTTACAAGTTAAAACCCAACAAGAACGTATTGCATCATTACAAGACGCATCTATTCGTATGCAAGAAAAGTCATCAGATGCTCTAGCTTCATCTCGTGAAGCACAAGCTTTAGCTAAAGGTAATACTTTAGAAATTAATTCGGCTATTACTTCAATGCAAGAACAAATGAAAGCATTACGTAAAGCTACAACAAACCCGTTGGGTTCATAGGAGATATTATGTTTAGTATGTTATCAGGAATACTTGGATTTGCTACCTCTGGTTTGCCATCCATTTTA
>Ga0007852_1000039_pt1 | contig 43022 bp, 29 predicted proteins | sample CryBogCBH28Sep08_FD_71227 | JGI IMG/M metagenome (GOLD analysis project Ga0007852, IMG submission 71227) | Freshwater microbial communities from Crystal Bog, Wisconsin, USA - CBH28Sep08 | ecosystem: Environmental > Aquatic > Freshwater > Lake | place: Crystal Bog, Wisconsin, USA | collected...
TGTTTCAAGACGAAATAGCGTATGATAGTCTAGTAATCCTAGACCATTATATTAAACTAATGGATGCTTGGAATACGAAAATCGAGGACGACTTTATATGGACAGAATTTTACAAGAAGTTCAATAAGTATAAACCGTTCTTCCTACATTATGCACCATTGAGTGATCCTTTCTTTAAAAAAGCCATTAAAGATGGTTTGACTTTACAGAAATAAACCTATATAATGTTATATGATGAATAATGTGGATAATTCGATAATACTAAACATACTACGCATACGAGGTAATACAAATGGTAGATTTTAAATCACTTAAAGCCAAGTCTTCTACAGACAAATTGACCAAAGCTCTTGAGAGCATGTCTAAAGGTCAAAGCGGCGGCAATTCTAAAGACGATCGTTTATGGTCACCAGAAGTTGATAAAGCTGGCAACGGCTATGCTGTAATTCGCTTTCTAGATTCACCACAAGTTGACGGTGAAGATGGAATGCCATGGGTTCAGGTATTCAATCATGGATTCCAAGGTCCAGGCGGTTGGTTAATTGAGAATTGCTTAACTTCAATCAATCAAAAATGTCCAGTTTGTGAGCACAACAGTTCTTTATGGAACAGCGGTGTTGAAACAAACAAAGAAATTGCTCGCAAACAAAAGCGCAAACTTTCTTATATCGCCAACATTTTAGTTGTTAAAGATGCTGCTCATCCAGAAAACGAAGGAAAAGTTTTCCTATTCAAGTTCGGTAAGAAAATCTTTGATAAGATCAAAGAAAAGCTAGAGCCACAATTTGAAGATGAGAAGTCAGTAAATCCTTTCAACTTCTGGCAAGGTGCTAACTTCAAGTTGAAGATTCGTAACGTTGAAGGATATCGTAACTACGACAAGTCTGAGTTCGATGTTGTTTCACCTGTCGATGAAGATGATAATAAGATTGAGAAGATCTGGAAGTCTGAGCATTCTCTAAAAGAATTCTTGAATCCTAAAGATTTCAAATCTTATGATGAACTTAAGACTAAGTTAGAACGAGTATTGAATCTCGCTGGAGCATCTAAGCCAAGACATGTAAATGTTGAGGAAGCTGGTGAGGAAGCAATTGTTGAACCAAGTCTTGAAGAAGATGATGACAACTTGAGCTACTTTAACAAGTTAGCTGCAGAATAATTGACCAACTCATGTTGGATTCAATTGGGGGAGGCGAAAGTCTCCCCTTTTTTATGCATTCATTCCCAGAATAGCAGCGGCTGCACCTGGATTATCTTGATAACCTGCATTAATTACCTTAATCCAGAAATCATTATTATGTGCTGATGGTTCTATATTTGCTGCTTGCTGTTGACCACCTTTAGCAGCTGTTTGTTGGTTGATAACAACTGGTGCAGCTTGAGGTTGAACTTGAGCAGTTTTTGCTGCTGGTTGTGATTTGAAATACTCATCATAAACTCTAGATATATCTCTATCTGATCTTGAAGACGATGATACTTCTCTAGCAGCCATTTGTCCTTCTGTCGGTTTTGCAGAAATGTCTGTTGGACTTGACTGAGGTGAAACTGAAGTTCCTCCAGCTCTATTATAAGTATCCATCCAACTATTTGCATATGTTTCTGGAAGCATTCCACGATTAGCGGCTAAAGCTGCAGCTGAGATATTACCTTGTATGTTACCAGTGTACCAAGCTAATGGTACAGCTTTGACATCTCCACCAGATTGTTTTAAAATATCTTGAACATATTTTTTAGCAATTTCATCTTGAACATCAGCAGGGGCATCTTTGGCTCTTAAATATTTTTCACCTACACCATATTTTTTTGTTAAAGATTGCCAAGTTGAATCTAAGAATTGATATGCACCTGAAGCACTACTTGTTGGATTGCTTGCCTTATAGTTATTTCCAGATTCTTTCATTCTAATTGTAGAAAGAATTTTATCAACTTTTTCGTCACCAGGACCATTGCCGCTCACTCTATCCCATAAAGAAGAAAACGCACCTTCACCAATATATGAACCTATAATTTCTCCACCAATTTCAAATGCAGGTAAAGCAGCAAGACTCAATCCGCCTGTAAATGCAGCAAGTCCTCCAGCAATACTAGCACCAATTGCACCGCCAATCACAGCACCAGTAGCACTACCTGTAATGCTGACTGCACTTTTCTTTAAATTTTCAGAAGTAACTTCTTTACCCTCAATGGCATAACTTGCAGCTTCAAATAATGCACCAAATGCTGCATATCCAACAGCTTTACCCAAAGCTCCTTTTAATGCTTGACCTGCACCTTCAGAAAGGTATCTTCTTGACAGTACACCCTTTGGTGACTTGATTTGATTTAGTAATTCTGGATCTCTAACAATACTTAATGCTTCTTGCTCAGACATATAGGTTTTAGAAACTCTGTCATAAAATCTTCCATTCTTCTCAACAATTCCAACTCTCTTTAATTGTTTAATTTGAGCTTCTTGAATATTGCCTCTTAAACCTTGTTCTTCAAAAAATCTGTTTACGTTTTGATCTTTAATTTCTTCCCCAATATTTCCATTTGCGTCAACTTTATGGAAGGAACCAGTTTCTGAATTGAAAACGATGTTGCCTTTTTGTAAAGCTTGTTTTTCAATAGCAGGTAAAGATTCATACATCTCGCTTCTAGCTTCTCTATAAATCTTATGCTGTTCAGAAGCAATTCTGCCTTGAATTGTTGCTTGAGCTCTCAATTCGCTAAGAGTAGTTTGCCCAGCACCTCTCATTCTTTGTTGTGCTGCTGCTTTAGTTGCAGCTTTTTGCGCTGCTGAAGCTGCAGCATATTTTTCAAAAGCTTGTTGTGATCTTTGCGCAGCACTCATAGTTGCTTCGCCGAAAGCTCCAGTTCCAGCTCTTCCAACCATTGCTGCATTTTTATAAAATGCAGACTGTATTGCTGCTGCACTTGTTCCGAAAGTTGCCATTCTACCGAAGCGTCCACCTGCTCCCATTGCTCTTGCTGCTAAAGCTTCTTCTGCAGCAACGGCAGCTCTGCCGCCACCTCTACCCAATAATTTCTTTATTCCAGCACCACCAAGTGCAAGAGCACCTATGGTTTCAGCTATCTCTTCAACTCTATTGATCAATCCACCGCCTCTACCGTGCTGTAGTAAATCTAAAATTTGGTCTAATTTACTGTCAATGTTTTTTTCAAAATCTACTAATTCGTAATGTCTTTCCGCTTGTAGTGCTTCTATTTGTTCAATATCAAGGTTGCCTGTTCCACCTTCTTCCATTAATTTGAAATCTTTAGATTTTTTTATTTCTTGTATTTCACTTTTTAAATTTGAGATCTCTAGCAGAACTCCAGCTTCTGGTATTCTTGCCGCATATTCTGCTTCATTGCTGGTTGCAATTTTTGGAACAGCTTCTTGAATATCATACAATTTATTTTTTGATTTAATTGATGAAGATTTAACACGATCTGAAACATTTGATATTTGTTTTAAAATTCTACCAACATCGTTTTGAGTCTTATCAGCAGTTTTTTGTACCTTTGAAATACTCTTTTCATTTTTGTTGATTGATTTTTTAACTTCTTTCAACTCACTTTCAATAGAATTAATCTTTTTAGTTTGAGCTTTAGTGTCAGCTGTTTTGTCTGATGCTGTTTTTGATTTAGTTGTTGTTTTAGTAGTAGCACTTTTACCAGCCTCACCAAAAAGCGATGTCATGATATTCATTTTAATTGTTTGTGCAATTTCCTTAGCATCACTAGCATCTATATTTGGATCTTGTGCTCTTATGATCGCTGATAGCGCCTTAATAGAAAATCCTGTTGGTGTTACTTTGCTTACCATTTTCTTGATTTATTTTCCATTTCTTTTAGTTTAGCATTCTCATTTTCTTCTTTAATCTTAGCTGACAGCATTCCAATATAAGCATCTTTTTCCCACGGTATCATATCATCAAAAATTCTAAAATCAATTTTATGGTGATAAAGGAGCATAAAATTCAAATTGAAAAACTCCTTTAACCCCTCATTACCAAAGCTTAGATAAAAAAATCGTTGAGACCCTCCAGCACAAACTTGTGCTTAAATCCGCATTTTGGACAATCTTTATTTAACTCTTGTCTGACCGTTGGCAAGCTCTTAAAAAAGTTTGTCAATAAGTCATATTTCTCTGCAGGTAGATTCATTACAAATTCTACTAATTCTTCTACAGTTGCATCTTTAGAGTAATACACATTTTCTTTGTCAAAAATGTAATCGATACATAATGCTATTGTTTTGAATTCATCATTCTCTTCTAGATTTTCTGCAGGATTTGATAACTTTTGAATTATCTCAAATGTTGGATACTTCATTTGTAATCCAACATCATCATTGATCATTATCTTTGTAGAGTTCTGATCAAGATTTACTACTGGAACACTTAAAAGATCAATAGATCCATCAATTATCATTCCGCATTCTGATTTCTGATCGCCTTCTCCAATTTCATTTTTACATTTAAAGAACACGTTTATGTTCTCACCAATTGATCTTGCTCTGAAATTTAAAAATAAAACTTCAATGTCAATGAGTGGCAATTTATCTACATCAATGTTTTCATCTAGAAGACAATTTTTAATAATTTGTTTAATCGTATTGACGACTTCATTAGCATCTGTCTGTTCAGTTGCAAGAAGCATCAGTTTTTGTTCCTTAACCAGAAATGGTCTGAACTTAACTGGGTTTTCTTGAGAAAACAGTTTCACTTCATAAGTCGGTGTCGCGATTGTCGGGAATTTCATAATTACCTCACTTTAAATATTATGGGAGTCCAAGGTTAGCAGATTCTGTTTGCGATTCAGTTGGGAGTTGGTATGAATAATCATTAAGATATGCTTTATTTGCTGCCGTTGTTTTTGCATTTGTTGATGCAGCTGGAGCTGGTGATGGTGGCGGCACAGACTGAACTGATGTTGGTGATGGAACTGCGCTAGATCCAAAATCATAACTTGGAAGATAAGCTTCTGGATTTGGATTGTTCAGGTCAGTTATATATGTTCTCCACTTATTGTAGTGGAATGTGACTTGAAGTTCATGTATTCTGTCATCAGCCCAATTTAATGGTTGTGGTGCAATCGCAATAGGAAAAGCGCCAAACAGTGTTGTGATATAACTTGGAGTTCCATCAACAGTATATTGTGTTATTGTAATATCTGTTGTTGTTACTGGACCATTTTTATCTTGAGGGTATCCAACTAATCCTGTTTGAAAGTTTATAAGATAATTCATCCACCACTCAAAGAAATTTCTACCCATCATATCACCAAAACAATATAGACTTAGAGTTATTGGTGTGAACGTTGGAAAGTGTGACAATCTTTGAGTAAATGCATAATGTCTATATTCTATTGGATTGTGATTGATCCCTGGAAGTTCTGCCATGTTACAAGCATATCGCATATCGAAATATGATGAATAGTTGTATCCAGTTCCAGAAAGCGTAGTCATACATTTTGGTATTGGTAGATTGACTAAAAATCTACAAGTCTTGGCAAATTCATTATTGAGGTCAAGCTGAGTAAACATATTAGAGATGTTTGAAACAGATTGACTTGTTTTCGGACTTGGTGCTTGGAATTGTCCTGAGTTGTTTTGATTATTGCTGAGGATAGAACCAAGTAGTGATTGTGCAGCTCCAGCTAAAACAGGATTTCTTATGTTTTTTGTAGCTGAGCTTACCAAGCTTCCTGTAATGTTATTGATATTTTGTTGAATAACTGTATCAGGATTAGTGATACCGACAGGATTTAAATTAATAGCCATTAGAATTGCCTTAGAGATTGACGTTGAACTTGAGTTGCAGAAGCTCCAATAAATTGTTCTGTTGGTAGGAAAATTGCAATTTCCCAATCGTCAGGTGCAACCTCAACAACTTTAGAATCTAAATGAGAATACAGATATCTTTTTAAGCAAGGAGCAAATTCTCTATATCTTCTTGTGCTGCTTAAAATATTATAACTGACTCTCATTTTTGTTGTTTCATCAAAATTCTTATTGTTCAAAAGATCATAAAGTTTATTCAATAAAGCTAAACGATGTTTTGATGAAATGTAATGTAAATTTAAACCAAGAAACCCATCACTATAATTTTCAATTGGAATGACCAACGGAAAACGATCATAATATGGAAGTACATCTTTTAATTTTGGATCATAGGAATAGAAATACATCTTTCCTACAATAATTCTTTTTGCGAATACGTTATCGGTTGCAGAAAGAATATTTCTTCTGCTGGTTTGAAGAGTTCTTACGTTTCTTCTGAGCCAGTCTCGAGCTTTTTTGGATCTGACGTTGATATTCTCTTTCGCCAGATTATCCCTTACTTTTTCTATTAGACTTGCCATCAGGTATTTTTAACTCTCTTTCCGTAATAATTTCAAAATGCCAACCGCGATCGGCGCAAAACTCTCTGGCGGCTTTAAACTTGGCTTCATTTACTCCCCAAGTCGCAACCTCATTAATGAAGCTTCTGGTCACCTTTTTTGGTTTCACAGGCGGCTTAGTTTGTTTCTCAGGTTTAATCTCAATTACAAATCTTTTGATACTTCCATCCTTGCCTTTTATTTTAGCCACAAAGTCTGGAAAGTATCTATGATATTTATTGTCTAGAGGAGAGATATATGGAATGATCAGTTCTTCGTTTGACCATTCGACAACATTTTCGTTATCGTCAAACCACTCCATAACTTTTCTTTCCCAGAGACTTCTGTACCAAATGTTGGAGACGTCCCCATAATACTTTTTCTGGTTTCTGGGGTGAAAACGACCTGAGTATGCCATATAAATAATCCAATAACACTAAAGCTTATTTATAGCTACAGGTATCACAATGGGTTTATTTTCTGGTATTTCACTAAGTTCAATTGTTGGACAGGGTGTGCAACAAGGCATACTTAATGCAAGTAGCGTTTCTCCTGGTCCAGTTTCAACTATTGGTCTTAAACAATCACCAAAACAAACAATTACTGCAGTTACTGCAGCAAAAAGCAGTGGTGAATTAGCAGCTTTATCTCCAGGACCAGCAAGCAGAAAAATAAGCGGTGAAGGAGTTGGGGAATATACTGTCTATAGATACCCAAATAATCTTCAAGGAAACAGTCTAGAAGATCCACCGCATGCTGTTCTTTTCTATGTTAATGTTCCAGTAACTTCCTCATATAAAACTGACACATCACAAATTGTGCAAAATAACTCTGTATATTATGGCGGTGTTGGAGGAACTACAAATCCGCAAAATAATACGACAAACGCTGATGGCGAAGTTCCTGAAGTGGTCACTACTGGGAAAGGATTTGCAACTAAAGGGATTGCAGTACAACAAAATTCTCAATTCACAGGTGGAACTTTAAACTCCACACAACTTTCATCATTACTTCAACCATCTTTAAGTAGAATATCCACAGCAATTGCTCTTTATATGCCTGATACGATTACTGCAGCATATAATCATAATTGGAATCCAGTATCACTATTTGATGCTCTTGGTAATTTTGGACAATCAGCGATAACAGCATTAGGTGCTGTAGAAGCTGCAAAAGATTTAGCCAATAGATTTACTGGAGCATACAAACCATCACCAGTAAATACTACTCCAATAGAAAGAACTGCATTTACAAATATAGTGAATGCTACTCTTGGCACACAAGGAACTGGAGTTCTTGAAAATTCAGCAGGATATGCCTTAAACCCTCAAATTGAAATGTTATACAGAGGAACAGATAATAGAGAGTTTACATTTGAATTTAGATTTCAACCAAGAAGTTCTGATGAGTCTGTAGCAATTATGAACATCATCAATACATTTAAAATGTATGCTGCTCCAGAGTTAATTTCTCAAGTTGGTGGAAGCGTTTATGGTAGATACTTTATACCGCCAGCACAATTTGACATTCAATTCGCATTCACATCAGGTGATAATCCATATCTACCAACAATATCAACATGCGTCTTACAAAATATTAGTGTAGATTATTCTAAGGCTGGACACTTCGCAACGTTCACTGATGGTATGCCAGTTGAGATAGGTTTAACGTTAAGATTTAAAGAAGTTGATATTATGTATAGACAACTTATTCAGCAGTATGGATATTAAAAATGCAATACTTTCAAAATTTCCCCAAGGTTTTATATTCTTTTGATCCAAATTTAAAAGATGCATTTTTAGTCACCAACATATTCACACGTGTTCAATTTCTTACCGACTATTTACAAAATCTTAATATTTTCTACACATATAATATGCAGGATCATGATACTTTTGAAAGTATCGCAGAAAAATATTATGGTGACGCTAACAGATATTGGATAATTCTACTTGCTAATCAAATAATAAATCCAGCATATCAAGCTCCATTAAATGATCTTGAATTTATTAATTATTTGACTAACAAGTATGGATCAGTAGTTGTCGCTCAATCTACGATAGATCATTATGAGAAAGTTACAGTAACGACTGCATCTCCATTAGGTGCGCCATCATCAATAACAACTTCTAAATTGTATTATTCTAATACGACATATTCTATTGTTGATGAGGTGTCAAATCAAACTATCACAAATCTGCCAACATTGGCACATCCAACACTTCAATTGACATCTCCTCAATCTGTTAATCTTGATGGTACAACATATTCAACTGTCATTACGTTAAACGCTGTTTCTTCATATGATGCTGAGTTTAGCGAGAATCAATCAAAAAGAGTGATACAGCTACCTAAGAAAGAATATGCAGCTCAAATTGAAACTCAACTGAAATCATTATTAACATCAACATTATAAAATGCCAATTCCACCAAATACAACTAATTCGAATGTAATACCAAAAGGTCTGAGTCAATCTACAGATTATAAATTTCAATGTCAAATCATAACAGGAAATGGAACTCTGACTGACATTAGCGATCTTGTTTTACATTTTAATTTATATGAAAGTATCTTTAGTCCTTGTATGACAGGAACTATAATTGTCAGTGATTCTTTAGATATTATCACAAATTTAACTCTTCATGGAAATGAGTGGGTTTATATATCATTAGATAAGCCATCATTAAATAGACCAATAAAAAAATACTTTAGAATTTATAAGGTTTCAAATAGAGGCGCTGAGAGTCAATCTATTCAAAAATATATTATATCTTTTTGTTCTGAAGAATTAATTCTTTCAAGCCAATTTTATGTTAGAAAGACGTACAAAGGTCTATCTATTGATTCTATGGTTTCTGATATTTTACTTAACTTATTAAAAGTTCCTACCAGTAAAATTAATAATATTAGATCTACTTCTGGTTCTTATGATTTAATGATTCCCAGAATGCGCCCATTAGAAGCAATTGTTTGGTTGGCATCTAGAGGTTATAATACCAACGAAAACACTTTCTTTTTTTATGAGAGTGCAGATGGATTTAATTTTACATCTTATGAGAATATGATAAGCCAAACGCCATATACAACTTTTTCTTGGCGACCAAACGTTGTTGGCGATCCTTCTCAAGACATACAATCTTTAAGATATGCTAAGAATGATGTTGATTTTGATATTCTTAGAGGAAATAGATATGGTCAATTTGCATCATCTTTACTGACTTTTGATTTAGTTAACAGAACAAAAAAAGTTTATACTTCCAGTGGAGTGAACACTCCAGCTAAGAGTCTGTTGAATTCAAATCTACCAGCTAATTTAACAACAAATAGATTAAATATGACTTTATTCGACGCTACAGATTCTGTTGTTAAATTTGTTCCAATAACCGATTCTGATTCCACAACAAATAAATTTGTTCCTCAAAATTGGATGTTGCAAAATCAACTTAAATTGGCTCAGTTACAAACATTAAAAACCACAGTTGTAATTGCTTCAGATTTCCAAATAAGAGCTGGTATGACATTAAACTTGATTCGTCCTAAAATGCAACCTCAAAACAAATCAGACAGCGAATATTTAGACACATTTAGAACGGCTAAATATTTGGTATCAGCAGTGAACCATGGTATTATTGGTGACATTTCATCAACAACTCTAGAATTATTATCTGATTCTTTTGCAGATAAAATACCAGGACCAGCAAGTAATGCTGGTGCATTACAACAAGTGAAACAATCATGATAGAAAAAAATTATGCTGGTTTAGATAATTTCGTATGGTGGATTGGCGTTGTTGAAGATCGCCAAGATCCAATGCACCTTGGACGTTGCCGAGTTAGATTTTTTGGTTTCAACAATGAATCTTTAACTGAAAACCCAACTCAAAATTTACCTTGGGCACATCCAGCTCATTCTCTAAACGACCAAACATTTAGCACGCCAAAAGAATCTGATGTTGTGTTTGGATTTTTTGCTGACGGTCAAAGCAGACAATTTCCTATAATGTTAGGTGTGATTCCTGGATATTATACCAATGCGAATAATCCAAAATCAGGATATAATGATGTTAGAAATGACGCGACTGTTTCAAATGCGCCTAGACCTCCAGCTTCTAGAAAATACAATACTGATGGGACAGGAATTGTAATAACTGAAAATACTGATGTTTCAACTTTAAGATATCCAAGACCTAATCAAGTATCAAACACTTCTATAACAGGTCTTGCTTCAAATTTAAATGTTCCAGCAAATGATGTCGTAATAGATAAAGCTGTGAACAGAGATTTAAAAGTTCCAACTGCTGCTGGAATAACTTGGGACGAACCATACACACCATTTAATCCAAACTATCCATACAATCAAGTTAAAGAAACAGAATCTGGACATGTGTTTGAAATGGACGATACTTTTGGACATGAACGTATTTCTATGATTCATCGTTCTGGAACGTTTATGGAAATGCATCCAGACGGTTCTAAGGTTCAAAAAGTAACCAACGCTAATTACGAAATTGTAATGGGTAGCGATTATGTTCATATTATGGGACTATCCAATAAAACTGTAAACGGAGACCTCAATGTTTTAATTGGCGGTCAATGTAACGTGCAAATTTCTGGCAACACAACCATAACTGTGGCGAATGGCGATATCAATATGACTGCACCTCAAGGTAATGTTACCATAGCTGCAGGACAAACTTTAACTCTACACGGTAATGAAATTGACATTTCGGCAATAACAAGTATCAACAAGTCAGCTGGTTCTACAGTTGGCGTTAATGCTCCAGGTGGAATGCATATGATAAATGGAGACATTACAACAGGAAATAATTTAAGCAGCGATAATGGTTTTAGTGGCACACTCACTTCCGTCACAGGAGCGCAATATCATTTTGTTAATGGAATTTGCGTTAATAAGAGCACATAAGGAATTTATAAATGAGCGAGAATAATGGTTTACTTCCAGTAAATATTAAACATCTAAATGACATAGCGAACGGCTTAGACAATATGGCCAACTCGACTTGCGATGTCATTCAAGCTGCAATTAATCGTCAGTTAAAAGGCGTAGAAGATCTTATTGCTGATATGATTAAAGAAATTACAGCTTTATCTCAATGGGCAGATTTAATAGATTTTAATCCATTTTCATTTATTAAAAAGTTCATTAAAAAGGTTATCGGTCCACAATTAGATGCCGCTATTAAATATGCTGTACAATTGGCTTTACTTCTAAAAGCGGTAATAAACATCGCTCAAGCTGTTCAAAGATTAGCTAAAAAAATAATCGGCTGTACTGTTTCAGCCTTTAGTCGTCTAACAGCTGTTGTTGGTAAACTTACTTCGGCTTTAAAAGGCGCATTAGCAAACATTCTTAATATAAGAAATAAATTTAAGGCTGCAGTTGCTGCGGAAGTAAACGGTATTATAACTTTTGTAAATCAAGCTAAGGCTAATGCGATTGCAGAAGTAAACCAAGCGATCAAGCCAGATAATGGAGACGGCAAAGGACCAGTTGTAGTTAATACACCAAGTGTTCCATCTACTCCTGCCAATACGGTCGGACCAAGCTAAATAAATATAAAAAATGGCAAGATCAAATACATCAGCAATAGTTTATAGCGACTTTAACGTTAATTTTGACGTTAATCCAGTCACAGGCGACTTACTTAAAGTCACTGGAATAAACTCTGTTACACAATCTTTGATGAATTTGGTTCAAATAAATTATTATGAAAAACCATTTCATCCAGAAATTGGATCAAATATTAGAAACTTGCTGTTTGAACAAATGGATCAAATTACGTCAAATGCTTTATCTAAAGAGATTCAGATTTTGATTGAGAACTTTGAGCCTAGAGTTTCCATTAATAATGTTATCGTCCAAGCGGACTATGATAATAATGGATATAATATTGAAATTGATTTTAATATTTTATCGGTAAATAATTCTTTTACAGTATCATCATTTCTTCAAAGGCTTCGTTAAATGGCTAACAACACTTCACAGATACAATTAACTGCACTAGATTTTGATGCCATCAAACAGAACCTGATCACATATTTACAAAGCCAATCTCAATTCGCAGATTATAATTTCCAAGGTTCGGCTTTCAATATTCTTTTAGACATCCTTGCATATAATACAACATATAATGCATTCTATATGAACATGCTTGCGAATGAGATGTTCTTAGATACAGCAGTATTGAGATCATCAGTTGTATCACAAGCAAAATCTTTAGGATACACTTCAAAGTCATCAACAGCAGCACAAGCAATCGTTAATCTTACAGTAACAAAAGGAATAAACGATCAGACAACTATTCTGAATGTGCCAAGATTTACATCTTTTGTATCCTCAGCTTTAAATGGCGCATCATATACCTTCTACACAGTTGAAGATTCAGAATATGTTGCAAACACTGGAAACACTTTTACCTTTAATTCTTTAGTCATTAAAGAAGGTGTTCCTACAACTAAATCTTTCTTATATTCTTCAACAGCTAATCCATCTCAATATTTTGATTTGGTTGACCAGAACATAGATCTTTCAACACTACAAGTTGTTGTTCAATCTTCTACAACCAATCCTTCATATACAGTATTCACTTTGGCTGAGGATGCAACAACTGTTACTGCGAACAGTAATGTATACTTTGTTGAAGAAGGTCCAAACGCCAATTATATAATTTATTTTGGAGATGGAATATTAAGTGCAAATCTTGTTGATCAAAATATTGTAACAGTAAGTTATTTGATCACCAACGCTGATAATGCTAATGATCTACAATCTTTTGGTTTACAAACAAGTATTTTAGATGGTTCTGTTTCTAGCGTAACCACTGCCACTCCATCTTTTGGCGGATCTCCTATTGAGAGCATTGACAGTATTAAAACAAATGCTCCTAAATCTTTTATTGCTCAAAACAGAATTGTTACCAAAAACGATTACATTACAATTATTAATAAGAAATATCCTTACTTTGATTCAGTTACTGTTTGGGGTGGTGAGGAAGAAACTCCCCCAGTTTACGGTCAAGTGTTCATTTCAGCTAAACCAAAAAATGGATATGTGACAACCACATCTCAAGTAGACTATTTAATTAATGAAATAATTAGACCATTTAGCGTGTTGACAGTTACTCCAAATTTCGTAAATCCAGACTACGACTATTTAAATTTCAATTTAAATGTGAACTATGATCCTTCGCAAACAATTCAATCGCAACAAAATCTTATTTCCTCTATTATTAGTACTGTCTATAATTATGCAAATACTAATCTAAACACATTCAACTCGTCTTTCCAATATTCAAAATTCTTAACTGCGATTGATGGCACTGATCAGTCAATTCAATCATCAACATCAACAGTTTACATCGAGAAAAGATTTAATCCAAGTTTAATAGAATCTGAAACATATACTATTAAATTTGGAACTTCTCTACATCATGGAATTTCTAACGACAGATTATACTCAACAGGCTTTATTCAATTAGATTCAAGCGGTAACGAACAAGAATGTTACATTGAAGAAACTCCATTTGATTTCGGAAGTATTGAAAGCGTAACAATTAATTCTCCAGGTTATGCATATACAACAGCACCAACTATTATTATCGAAGGTGATGGTTTAGGCGCAAACGCATATCCTGTTATTGTTAATGGTCAAATTAATTCTGTCGTAGTTGATGTTGCAGGTAACAACTATACGACAGCAGCAATCACATTATCTGGCGGTGGCGGCACAGGCGCATCATTAACTCCTAACTTAACTGGAGGAACTGGTGTGCTAAGAACATACTACTTTGACACCAATAATGTTAAACATATTTTAAACCCAACAGCAGGAACAATTGATTACATTAATGGTATAGTTACGTTGAATAATTTTTATCCATTAAGTGTTATTGGAACTGATGGGGTTCTTTCTATATTTGCGCAACCAGATAATTATAGTTTCTCATCTAAAAATCAAATTATTTTAACATTAGATCAAACAAGCTTAACTGCAGTGTCAGTAATCTTAAACGCAGTATCATCATAATATGGCAAATACAACATTAACAACATCAGGATTATTGGAATCTCAATTTCCAGAATTCATTGTAGCCAATAATCCAAATTTTGTTGCTTTCGTCAAGGCATATTACCAGTGGTTAGAAAATTCAAATACTGGTGCTGTTCTTTATCAAACTAATAATTTATTGAGCTATAAAGACGTAGACGAAACCACAGATCAATTTATTCAATATTTCATTAACGACTTTCTTCCATATTTTCCTCAAGACATTGCTGCTGATGAACGTAAACTTATTAAAGCTGCTAGAGAATTTTATGCAACTAAAGGTAGCGAGAATTCTTTAAAGTTTCTATTCAGAGTTCTCTACAACGAAGATGCAGAAGTTTTCTATCCAAAGAATAACATATTAAAAGCTTCGGACGGTAAGTGGCAAGTTCCACAAGCAGTCAAATGTATTTTAGGAACTGGTGGATATCCAAGTGTTAATGTTGGTCCAAATTTTGACCCAAGTAATCTTGTTCAAAGACAAGGTGTTGGTTCGTTATCAAATACAACATGTACTATTGAATCTGCATACACAACAGTAGATTCTGAATTCGGATTTGAAGTTATTGAGATTTATCTTTCTAATATTAATGGTTCGTTCGTTGCTGAAGAAAATCTAATCGTAAACGGTGCATATGCCAACACTGAATCTTTCTCATTCCAACAAAAAATTATTGGATCTCTTTCAAATATTGTAGTCAATCCAAACTATCAGGGTCTTAACTATAATGGACCAACTTACAATTTTGATGGAACTATCAACTATCCTGGAGATCCTGTAGTTATCTTTGGCGGTTTAGCAAATACTCCGCAAGCAACTAAGGCTGTTGCATATGTTAATAATGTCAGCGTTGGATCAATTTATTCTGTTGGTACAGAAAGCGGCGGTTGGGGATATAGAACATTCCCTAATACTGTTGTAACTGTCATTTCAGATACAGGTATTGGAGCAAACGTTGTTGTTCAATCGGTAGACTATATTAACGTTGCTGCTAACTCAATTATTGTTAATACAGATGCAATTGAATTTATTGCTAATTCAACAATTGAGTTCTACGCTAACACATATACAATCAATGGAATCTCAACTTCTGGCACAACAACTCAAACTGTAAATTTAAATACAGCAACTTTCCAAGCAAATACGACCATTGATAATTTCTATAGAAACTACTATCTTCAAGTTGTTTCTGGAACAGGACACTCAGCTTCTCCAAATATTGCAATTATTGAACAATATTTCTCATCAAATCAACTTGCTGTGTTGGGCGCACCATATTTGGGTGCAACTTTAGACTCTACAAGTAATGTTGTTCTATATGCAGATCAATATTATGGATTTGCTAATAACCAAATCTTCATTAATGGATGCACTGGTGCAGGTAACAGCTTAAGCACTGTAAATCTTCATAGCACAACATTCACACCAAGCGCAGTTAATGGTTACTATAACAACTCCTTAATTGAATTTGTGGCTGGAGCTGGAGCAGGTTCTGCAGGATTAATTACTGCATACAACGGTTCAACAGGTGTTGCTACATTTATACCACTTCCACAAACACCAACATTAAGTGTGGCTCCAAACGCAACTACAAATGCTGTTGTGTTTTACGAAAACGCTAATGTGTCCTTAAGTAAGTCGTTCACATCAACCAATCTCCAAGTTGGTAAGATCACATCGATGAATGTGATCAATGGTGGATTTGGCTTTAAATCTAAACCAACTATCTCATTAGATTCTCAATTTGAATCTGATTTCTCTGTTGTTTATGCTGGATATAACGATCCAACAAATATTTCAGAACACGCTAACACAGTACAATCTATCAGAGACATTGGCCAAATCGCAAATGTTCAAATTATTTCAGCAGGAATAGGATACGATACAACTAAAGATGTTATTGTAATCAATAACTCCCTTGGCCATGGTGCAACATTCAGCTTCACTACTCATGCTAATGGATCTATCGCAACAGTATCTGTAACAAATCCTGGCGAAGGATACACTTATCCAATCTCAACAACAACTCCAATTTATTTGGCTAACAGTGCAAATACTCAAAACGCTGCAAGTGGAACTGGTGCACAATTAGTTGCTTATGGTTTTGATGAAGGCGCGAACTTTGACGTTTCTGTAACTAACATCGGTCAAATTTATGACTTTAGAATCGTAAGTCGCGGATTTGATTACAAGACAACACCAAATGTATCGTTAGCGATTATCGATCTACCAGTTCAACAAAATAATTCTAACGTTGTATTTGACTATGCAACATTATATGAAGACGATTTCGTCTATCAAGGCGCTAACGTAAAGACTGCTACTTTCACTGCATTCTTTGACAAGTTTGGTTCTCAATATGCAGGTCTATTATCTAATTCTTCAATAAGACTTTACAACTATACTGGAACATTGTTGCCTAATGCAAATCTTGTATTTTCTAATGCTGCAATTAATGTTTCTCCAGTTCCAAATGGAACTTCTGTTCTTGCCACAGTTTATGGTAACGGTAGAGCAAGAGCAAACGCAATCTTCTTGAACGGATTAATTCAATATCCTGGATACTATTTAAATACCGATGGCCAATTGAGCGCAGATCAATATCTGCAAGCCAACACTGAATATCATAATTATTCTTACATCGTTCAGGTTAAAGAGGCTCTAGTTGACTACAAGAACACTCTATTGAATATTCTACATCCTTCTGGAATGCAAGTTCTTTCTTATATGAACATTTTAGATAATGAGTTTAACCAAATCGATTTAACTGCAAACCTATCAACATTTAATATTCTAAATGGAACAGTTACATCTAACTCATATTGGTCAAATGCAGTTCTAGTTGGAACAAGCACACACTTTGCTGCGAATGCTAAAGTTGGCGACTTTGTCGTTATTGGTTCAGGATTAGGAAACAGAGAACAAGTCAAGATTATTGAAAGTATTACCGACAATACTCATTTGACTATGGAAAGCAATACAATGTTCTTGGGTCCAGGATATTTGGAAACTATTAACTACAGCGCATCAAACTATACGATTTCCGAGTTTAATACAACTGGAAATGCAAACACTGTAAACTTAAATACTGCAAACTTTATCGCTAACACAACGATCGACAATTATTACAATAATAGTATAATTGAGGTCACACATGGTAGCGGTTATATCTGCAACACCATTAATCTAACCACTGGTGCAGGTAATACTGTAAACCATGTAAATCTAAACACAGCGACATTCACAGCTAACACTACGAATGGGTACTATGATGGATATTTCTTAAAGGTTGTTGGTGGAACAGGTGCTTCGGCTTCTCCAAATACTGCAAACATCACAGCTTATTTTGGTGCAAACCAAATCGCTGTTCTAGATAGAAATTTAGGAGCAACTTTAGACGGTACAAGTAATGTTGTGATCTATGCTCCAAATACTGCAACAATCGTTGCTTACTATTCAGCAAATCAAATCGCAGTACTAAATACCCAATTGAAGGCTCCAATAGATTCAACAAGCAATGTGATATTAACTATCCCATCAGTTTCTAACACGTTTGTAATTATGCCACAAACAACAAATGTTTATGGTCAGATTTTAAATGGTGATGGTATCGCATTTGATCTGGGTGTCGCTAATACTAGATTCAATGCTAATGTAGTTTATGTGAGCGAAAGCGGAAACGCTTTAACTGTGGATACTCCAGCTAACTTGTTAACAACTAATGTTGCTAACCAGTCATACTACATCTATCCGCAGTTTAATGGAACTTCATATACATTTATTAATAATCAATAATCAAGGTTAAACATGAGCAGTCTACTTACTGTAAAACAAAAAGTTCTTTTAGCGACAGCTTTAGAAAATTCTTGGATTAACACCAGCAACACTTATCTTGGTATTGGCGCAGTTGTTCCTTGGGCTAATGGCTCTATTCCAAATGCAAATAACAGTACCGATTCTGAGAACTTTGTTTTCGACAATTTAGTTGCTCTTAAAAAATTAACTGCTTCCGACTTTAATCTTGTAATTCCTAGAGTTGATTGGGCTGCAAATAGTTATTATGTCGCTTACGATAATCAACTTGACATGTTCACATATGATGACTATGATGTTGGTAATGGTACAATTACAATCACTTCATCAAATAATACTATTGTTGGGAACAATACAACTTTCTTCTTAGATTTTGGTGTTGGTCAATATATCGCATATGCTAACTCTGCAACTCAAAGTTACGAAACAAAAGAAATTGTTGCAATTACTTCTAACACACAAATGATGGTGAACTCTGGTCCATCATTCACTGCAACAGGATTACAGAATTTCAACTATTCCTCAACTTTTCCATATTTCTATAATCAGTTCTACGTTAGAAACTCATATGATCAAGTTTTTAAATGTTTAGACAGTAATGCTGGAAAAGAAATAAACAACGAGAATAACACTGGGTTGCCTTCAACAGTAATGCCAACGATTAGTCTTGGTGGCGATCTTCCAACCAATCCATATGTTCAAACTTCAGATGGTTACAAATGGAAATATATGTACACCATTCCTGGAGGATTAAAGCAAAAATTCTTCACCACACAATGGATGCCAGTAGTCACTGATACTGCTGTATTAGATTCAGCTGTTCATGGTCGTATTGATATTTTAAGAATTGTAAATGGTGGAACAGGATATAATTCCAACGTTGCAACCAGTAACGCTGCAATTATTACAGTAACTGGCGATGGAACTGGTGCTAACATTGTGGCTCAAGTTGATTCAACTGGTGCGATCGTGGGCTATCAAATTCTAGATGGTGGTCAGGGTTACACTTACGCAAATGTAACTGTAAATCAATCTACTTCAACTGGAAACACAGCCATCCTTAGAGCGATTATTTCCCCAGAAGGTGGACATGGGTCCAACACCTCCTTGGAGCTTGGTGCAACCAATATTATGTTGTGTCCCGAGTTAATCTTCGACGAAGGTGGAATAGTCCCAGTTGGCTCTGGATTGTCTCCAAACCCATTTCAATATTATCAAATTTCAATTATACAAAATCCAGAAACCAGTGCAAATACATCTAATGCTGCATCAGGTTCAATTTATAATGTAACAATTGGAATTTACACTGGTCCAGTTAAAGCTGGCTCTCTATTTCAAATGGGCGACACAGCTTACCAAGGTCTAGTTGGTGCTCCAACATTTACTGGAACAATCGTAAATTGGGATAACGTGAATAATATTCTCTACCTAAATAATATCAGAGGAACATTTACTCCTTATTCTCAAATTCAGGGTAAGTTGGGTGGATCTGCAACGGCATTTAACGAAGTTCCTCCAGGTATTCAAAGTTATACTGGAGATATTCTTTATGTGCAAAATAGATCTGCAGTTTCACGTTCAATTGATCAGACAGAGCAGATTAAGATAGTAATCGAATTATAAGGTAACAAGAAATGCTAGATTTTGACTTATCGCCATATTATGATGACTTTAATGCGACAAATGGTGCAAACCAAAATGGTTACATGCAAATTCTGTTTAAGCCAGGATATGCTGTCCAAGCTCGCGAATTAACACAAATCCAGTCAATTCTACAAAACCAAATTGGTGAATTTGCTAATAATATTTTTGTAAACGGTTCTATCGTTTCTGGTTCTGAATTAACATACGACAACAGCGTTACTTCTTTACAATTACAACCATATCAAGGTAATATTCCAATTACACTTGAAGACTTCAACGATAAATTGATTGTTAATTATAACTCTGGTCCACAAATCATCAGAGCAAAAGTTATTGCCGTCGATACAAGTCTTGCAAGCAACACTTCCGCTGGTGCACTTGCCGTTAAATATTTAACAGGTATTGAATTTGCCGATGGCGATGAAATTCAAACTGTTGTTACTGGTGCTGAAAGTTCAGATATTGGTACACTTTTAACTGCCAATTCATCTAGTGCAGCTTCTATTGTAAGCATTAATGGTGGCGTTTTCTTTGTTGATGGATATTTCGTAACGCTAGATCCACAAACAATTATTTTAGATTCTTTAAGCAATCTTCCAACTTGCATGGTTGGTTTGAATATTGAAGAAAATGTTGTTAATTATACATCAGACTCAGCGCTACTTGATCCTGCTCAAGGCTCATTTAACTATCAAGCTCCAGGTGCTGATCGTTATCAAATTAAATTAGTTCTAGCTCAAAGATCATTAGATTCTCCAGATACTTCTAAGTTCATCAGATTGATGACTATTGAAAATGGTGTTGTAACAAGTCAGCTTGGAAATCAATACATCAACAATCCAGTTCTTGCTCAAAGAACATATGATCAATCAGGCAACTTTACTGTAAAACCATTTATTGTTACAGCTGCTGATAATACCGCTGATTCTAATAATGCAACTTTCCTATTAGACATTGCTCCAGGCAGAGCATACGTTAAAGGATACGAGTTTGATACAACTGGTAAAATTTCTATTGTTGTTGACAAAGCTAGATCTACAAATACATCTAACAGTTATTTCTTAACTTTAGATTATGGCAACTATGTGACAACAACAAATGTCCATTCAGGTAATGCTGGATTCTTTAATTTGACACAATTCCCGAATGTTGATCTTCACATGATCACATCAGCTCAAATTAATACAGCAAACCAATGGGCATATTGTAACACCAGAATCGGTACAGCAAGAATCAGAGATATTGAATATGCTGGATCAAATTCTTTCTATGCATATTTAACAGATATCAAAACAAATCCGATTACTGCTAATGCTGGAAACGTTTCTTCTAATACACGCTATTTGAGTCTTCCTGCATATTTCTCAACTGTTGCTAATGCTTATATTGGCACAACAATTAGCATTGTTGCAGGTAACTCATCAGGCGACGTTAGAAACGTAGTTACCCATGACACTTCAAATGGCGCTCTTTATGTTGACGTTCCATTTAGTCAATTACCAAGCCCAAATACTCAGTTTGTGTTAAATTACGGAACACAAAGTATTCAAACAATGGTGCAGACTCCAGCAACATATACTGCTGCTAATGTCTATGCAACTCAAAATGCAATCAATGGTGGTGTTTATCCTGTGTTGGATATTTCACCATTGGGTCAAACTTCTGTTACTCCAGGATCAACTATTCCAGGAAATACGATTGTTTATCAAAGCACTGGCTACAACAATTTGTTGTTCCAATTACCAAACAGCTATGTTTCTCAAAATTCAATTAGTAAAGTTTCTTTCTATTCAAGAAAGACCTTACTTTCTCAAACATTCGCTTCTGGTAATTTAACAATTTCATCAGGTTCTGGTTTAAACACTAGTACTGAAGTTTTAACCTTTGGTGTCACAAACGGTTGGGTCAGCGACATTCTTGCAAACGAAGATGTGTTTGTTGTCGTTAAGAGCAATACAGGAAGTTCATTAGCGAACGGTACTGTTATCGTCTTCAATAAGAACGGCGGCGCATGTACTTCAGGAAATGGTATTTACCAAACCTCACCAACAAGCATGACAATTAATGTCGCAAGTGGCGGCACATTTACTGGTGATATTATTTTCACAGTTCAAGAAGGTAATCCAACTGGTGCTGAAACTTATGCTCGTAGAACAAAAACATTAGTTCCAGCAAACGCATTCGTTCAGTTACAAACTTATGACACTCCATCAACCGCAACAGCTGTTCTTGGTGTCACTGGTGTTAGCGTAAACACTTCAACTGGATACATCTGGTTCAACGGCAGCTCACCAATTACAAGTTTAACTGCTGGTGTTCCGCAAAGCTTATATGTTCCAGATATTGTAAATGTTGTTAAAGTTTATGATTCTGGAAACTTATCATATGCTCCAAATACAGTAAATGCAATTGATTTGACATCAAGCTTTACATTCTCTACTGGACAAACAGATAACTATTATGACCACGGTTCAATAACATTGAAACCTGGATATCCAGCACCAAAAGGTCAAGTTCTTGTTGTAACTCAATTCTTTAATCACGATACAACAGCTGGATTCTTCAACGCCGATTCATACTCATCATCAATATATGCATCTGGCTCAATTCCAGTATATAACTCTACTAAATTAGGACAAATTAATTTAAGAGATACTATCGACTTTAGACCAACAAGAACTATTGGTACATTGTCAAGTGTAGCATCATTTACGCTTTCTCCGTTTATTACTCCTGATCCTGAATATCCAATGGAGTTGAATTATTCTTACTATCTTCCAAGAATAGATAAATTGGCGCTATCATCAACACAAACATTTAAGTTGATTTCTGGAACACCATCATTGACTCCAGTTGCTCCACCTGATTCTGAAAATTCAATGACATTGTACACTATTAATGTACCAGCTTACACATATTATAGTTCTAATGTTGGATTGACATATGTCAACAACCAAAGATATACAATGGCTGACATTGGCAGTTTAGATAGAAGAATAACTGCTATTGAACAATATGTTGTTCTAAGCCAATTACAACAAAGTGTTCTTCAACAATCTGTAGCATATCAAAACGGTTCTACTGTTAAGAACGTTTATGGCGCTGTAACTGATTCGTTTGATGATAACAGTATTCTTGATGTGAATAATCCAGATAATTCTGTAACTTTCATTTCAGGAAATTGTTATCCAAAAATTTCGACAACTCCAGTTAAATTTGATTTTACAGGAAAAACTAATACTGGCGCATTCTTCCAAAACACTAATGATAAAACAACATCATTAACATTTACAGAAGCTCCAATTATTACTCAAAATACTGCGACAACTTCTATAGAAGTTCAACCATACGCATTCGGTGAGTTCTTGGGTCATATTGCATTGTCTCCACAAATAGATTACTTCTATAGTCAGACATTGATTCCTGCAAATTATGATCAACCAAATAATCCACCACCAGCCACCAGCAACACTAAACCTATTACTGGAACTGGAGTGATTCCTGGAAATCCTACAAGCAGAACAATTACCACAACATCAGTTGGCGGTCAATTGAGAGAAGTTCAACTTGGATCAGAATTTAATATGTTCAATTCATTTGGTGGAAATCTTGGCGGAGATACTGTTGTTTACAATCCTCCACCAGGTGCCACATCAATTGAATCAGCAACAGCTCCTATTAATGATGAGGGTGTATATAACACTTTAGAACAGTAAAACGGAAAAATAGAATGTCAACAATATTATTAAGCAGTACATTAAATGGATTTAGAGAAGGATCACCTGGCGGCGGTCAAAATTCTCCACCTCCAGTCACAGCAAGTCAAGTTGTGCAGACTAATACGCCAATACCTTATATGAGATCCAATCAAGTTGAGTTTTTTGCTCAAAACTTAAGACCATATAAAGGTGCATACTTTTTCTTTGACAGCACTAACGTTAATCGTTTTGTTCAAAATGCATCTACTTTGATTGTAGACACTGGAAACAACGCTACAATCCATGATGTAAATGACATGATCTACTGTCCATCAACATATGGGTTTGCTACAGTTCTTGGAACATCTCCACCAAATCTATCGATTGCAAACAATGGTGGTCAAATTTATTTAAATGAAAATTATGTTTCTATCTCATTGGGCGCTCTTTCTGGTAACACCATAACATCAACAACATTTAATTCTGGTGATGTGATTTACCAATACCCAACAGCTCAGACTTCTTCTATCACCAGTATGCGCACCAGTGGTGCAATAATCAGTTCAAATATTTTTACTGGTACAGTAGAATACTTCGACTATGCAAATAATGTTCTTGTTTTAACACCAATTTATGGAACACTGAACGCAAACTCTTCAGGATTCTCAACAAATAGTAATACATGGTTGTATAATGCAAATACAACAACAGTTGTTGGAACAACTGGAGTTCTACCATCAGGAACTGGTGGTTCTAAATTCCTAAGCAATACTATTTTTGTAAACTTAACAAAATCAGTAACATCTTTATCAAATTCTGTAAGCGGTTATAATCACGTTTCTGGAATTGTATCTACAGTTGCTAATGCAAATACTGTAATCGTCCAAGGTAATCCAGGATACGCAAACCAAAATACAATCTTTATCACATCAGGAACTGGATACGGTCAAAGTGCCAACGTTCTTTCTGTTATCGCTCAAAGCGGAAACACAGTATTGAATTTAGACGCTAATCTAAGCCCAACTCTTGACGGCACATCAACATATTCAACAGGATATCCATTACCATTTACTGATGATAATGGCGTTCTTTGCGGAATTTATCAATTACCTGAAAACCCTGGAGTCTCATTCCTATCAGGAACCAGAGTATTCACAATTACTGACACTACAACTGTCAACGATCCTAATGCAACAATGTTGGCTCAAGCTAACTATACGTCTTTTGGATACAACCAAACAATTAATGTTAATGGAACTCCAACAAGTCCAGGTGGTGGTTCTCCATCAAGAATTAATACATTAGTTGTTGACACTTCATCTGCTCCTCTTGCGAATGGACTCTATAACTATTCAAACGCTCCAGCATCAAGCCCAACTATTGCGCCAATTGCTCAAGTGTTTACAACTCCTCCTCCTAAGAGCACAACACAAAATTATGGTATTTTTGCAACATCTGTTGATTTGTGGTTTACTGCAAAACCAGTTGGATTATCAAACCAATTCCCAGTAACAGTACAAATTTGCACAGTTTCTAACGGCGTACCAACATCAAATGTAATTGCAACTTCTGTTGTTCAAAGTCAAAATGTTGCTATTTCCACTGTTCCTGATGCAAATACATCAAATGCAAACAATACAACTGTAACTAAGTTTGCTTTCCCAGATCCTGTATATTTGAACCCATCAACACAATATGCTATTGTTGTGTCAACTCCATCTCCAGATTATGAACTTTATGTTTCTCAAATTGGTGGAACTGACTTGACAAGCGGAAATAATGCTGCTAGAGTTTCATCAACAGGTTTTGTTGGTGGATTCTTCAATAGCCAAAACTCATCAGCATTTAATCCTGTACCTAATCAGAATTTAATGTTTGTGTTGAATAAGGCGCAATTTAGTCAAGCTCCTGTAACATTAGATTATACCATCCAACCAACATCTTATCCTGTATATGTTGATGGTATTCAGATACAGTCTATTGATTTCACTTTACCATCAACATACATCACATATGCTATTGAATCTACATTGTACAATAGCACATCTAACACATACTATTTGGATCCAACATACACTGAAGTGACTCCAGGAATTCCATTTAATTTTGCCAAATCATATTATCTAAGTGCTGGAACTGGCAAGAGAAGATATATTCTTCCTGGAAACAACGCATCTTTACAAATGCAAGTTGACATTCAGTCATATGATCCAGATATTTCCCCAATGTATAATGAGGATTCATTGAACGCAGTTGTCAGAACTAATATTGTCGACAATGCCTCAATTTATCCAAATATCATCTCAATTAGCAACGATTCAGGCGGGCACAGCAATAATGCAAATATAAGCGTCACATTTAGTGCGCCAAATCTAACCTCAGGTGTCCAAGCTACTGGATACGTTGCTAACTCTAACATTCTTGCTGTTGCTCCAAACGGAAGTACAAATGTAATTACTGGAATCACCATGACCAATTATGGTTCTGGTTATATTACAACACCAACAGCAACAATCACTGACACAACTCCAGGAAGCTGTAACTCAATTACTGTGAGTATTGCTGGTGAAGATCAATCATCTGGTGGTAATGCATACTCTAAGTACATCACCAAGCAGATTGTTCTAGCTGATGGATTTGATGCTGGCGATCTTCGCGTTTGGGTAACTGGTGTTATTCCGAATGGTGCAAACGTTGTTGCATACTATAAAGTTTTATCTTCATCTGATACAACTCCATTTAGCAATACAAAATGGCAATTAATGTCTGCTGTAAACCAACCTGTTTCTCCAGACTTGTCAACACCAGTTCAAATCATGTACGCTCCAAGCCCTCTTGTGAACGGACAACCAAGCGGTAAATTATCATACACACAAAATGGTGTATTGTATCCTCTTGGTGGAACATTTAAATACTTCGCTATTAAGTTGGTTCTATTGGCTTCTGACCCAACCACTGTTCCTGTGTTGTCTGGATTAAAGGTGGCTGCATACCCAGCTGGATAATTATGAATAGTAATTATGTGAAAGTAAAAGATCATGAGTATTTGGTAAAAGACACCAAAACAGGGGCTATTTTGAACACAGATCTTAATATTGTAAGACAGCATGAATTGAGAATGAAACAAATTGAAAAAGAGAAGGCTCGTGACGAAGAAATAAATAAGATAAAATCAGACGTGTCTGAAATTAAACAATTACTGCAGGCATTAGTAAATAAAAGAGATTGAGGATTAAATGGCTAACGCAAATATAACCTATATTCAACAAGCAAACACATTCGACGAATGGCGTATTGCGACCAACAATCTCGCTAATGGCGCAAACCAACTAAGAAACTCTTTGTATTATAAAGATGCAGGTGGCATGACTTTTGGTCCATCTGCTGGACCTCTTTATCTTGCTTGCACCAGCGGCACAATTCTTATCGTTGGTGCTGATGCTTCTGTAGCCAACGCTCTAACAGCTGGTTATATTCATGACACTGGCGATATTCTTGTTGACGGTCAAAATGCAATTTATGATAACGCCAATGTGTTGGTTCAAGTTGCTAACACTGCTCAAACAAAAAATCTCATTTCTAATGTTCAAATTTGGGGTCAAAACGTCAACGCTAATGGTTATGTTGTATTCACTGGTGCAAATACCGTTGGAACATCTCTAGACACACTTCTTGGCGCTAATGTAATTTTTAATGTTGCTGGTAATATTACTGCAGCCAACACTGGTACAATGAATATTGCCAACACAGTATATTTCACAAAGCCAACAGGAAATGGTATTAATGTAGCATCAAACACCTACACTGGTAATTTGATGGTTGGTATTTCAAGCGGCATTGCTGCAAACGCTAATGTATTTGGTTCTATCAATGCGATGTCAACATTAGAAGTCAGCGCAAATGCCAACCTATACTCAGGATTAACAGTTTCTCAAAACGCAACTATTGCCAAAACTCTTAATGTATTCCAAACAGCTAATATCACTGGAACATTAGATGTTGTAGCAAATGCTAATATAAAATCAAATTTGGTTGTTAGTTGGAATACAACAACAGGCAATGCTGTCGTTTCAGGTTTAGCTAATATCGCAACAGGTAATATTGTAACTGCTAACATTGCAACTTTAAACGTAAATGCTACTGGCGCAATCGCTAATATCGCAAACGCCACAATTGCAAATAGCGTAACAACCAATGCTCAAATTTCTGTTGCTAATGTGTATACACAATTAAACGTATACTCAGAAAATGTGATTACATCAAACATTGCAACATTGAACGTTAATGCTACTGGCGCTAAAGCAAATATCGCTTCTGCAACAATAGCAACATTAAACGTAACAAATGAAACAGTTACAACTCTTAATGTCACAAACGCAACTGTTGGTACATTAAATGTAACAAGCGAATCAGTGACAACTTTAAATGCAACAAGCGCAACTATTAGCACATTTAACTCTGCAAATAGTAACACCACTAATGGTAATATCGTAGCGTTTTCAGCAAGCACTGGTAACGTTGCAACACTTAATGTTGCGAATGGTAATATCGCATACACATTAATTTTTAATAATGGTCCAGCTGGTGGCCCATATCAAGTTGCTAATGCTAATGCAACTTTCTATAATTTAACTGTTGCAAACAGCACCACATTCTCTGGTCCATTAATTTATACAACAAGTTCTCTACAACTTAGAAATGGTTCTATTTCCGATGGTAGTGGATATTATGCTATTCACAGAGGTCCAACTATTGCTGCCAATGCAGCATTACAATTCTCATGCACTGCTAATGTTTGGCAAGCAACATCTAATGATGCAAACTCCTTATTATCATACACTATTATAACAACACAAAATCTTTCAAGCTCAACTACTACAGTTGACGCATATAATGTTGCAACTTTAAGTGCTGTTAATTATGTTGGCGCTAATGCTTTAGCAGCATATGCTCAAGCAAATACTGCTTACACAACAGCTACAAATGCTTATGGACAAGCCAATACAGCTTACACCACAGGAATAAATGCATATGCTGCAGCAAACACAGCTGCAAATACAGTAAGAGTTTCACAAAATAGCTTATCAACAATTAATGCTGCCGCTGGTATTAACTTTGTAAATAGCACATATGTTCTTGCAACAGTTTCTCCAGGAATTAATGGCAACGCGAACGTTTCGTTTGCGATTACTAATGCCGCTCAAGGTCCAACAGGAACACAAGGTTCAACTGGTCCAGCAGGATCTCCAGGTCCAACTGGACCAACAGGTTCTCAAGGTCCAACAGGTACAACAGGTTCCCAAGGTCCATCTGGAACAAACGGTTCACCTGGATCTCCTGGATCAAATGGGTCTCAAGGTCCAACAGGACCAACTGGTCCGACTGGTCCAACAGGGTCAACTGGACCAACTGGTTCTCAAGGCTATACTGGACCAACTGGTCCAACAGGACCAACTGGGCCAACAGGTTCTCAAGGTTATACTGGACCAACTGGACCAACTGGTCCAACAGGTTCAACAGGTTCCCAAGGTTACACTGGACCAACAGGATCACCAGGAGGAACTGGACCAACAGGACCAACAGGATCTCCTGGACCAACTGGTCCAACTGGAGCACAAGGTCCATCAGGCGCATCATTAGCAATTCCTAGCGGTCAAATCGTTTATGGTACTGGTAGTGGCGTAACTTCTAGCGGATCTGTTTATGTCAGCGGAACTTCTATCTATGCGTCAGACTTCTACGCGACTTCTGATCAGAAACTCAAAAATGTTACTGCTTCAGTCACAAACGCACTTAATATTGTAAATTCAATTGATGGCGTCAAGTATTATTGGAACGATTTAGCAAAACAACATGGAATTGTTGATCAAGATTTACAAATTGGTGTAATCGCTCAACAAATCAAACAATTTGTTCCTGAAGCTGTTACAGAAGATAAAGGAATAATGAGAGTTGACTACGGTAAACTTGTTCCAGTATTAATTGAAGCTGTTAAGGAATTAAGCGCAAAAGTTGATTCACTTAAAAAAGGTAAATAATGTCACTACCTTCAAGTCTGCCAGTACAATTAAGTCAGGTCATAAACACATTTAATGGACCATCAAATCTAGGATCATATCTTAGAGGTGGAAGTTATGTTCCTAATGATCAATTGTCTGGACAAGCAGGTATTCCAAATTCTTATCCTTTAAATTTATCACCATTTGTTGGTAGTGGAAATGGATTTGGCGCTCAGTGGACAATTAATACTGGACAGCACGTTACTTCTCCATATGAAATTGGATATGATGGTCCAGCTTCAACAGGATCAATACCAACCTCGCCAACATATGTTTTTTCTGGACATACAGCAACAATAACAAAAATTGTTGATGCATATAACAGTTCTTCTTTCGGCTCAGCGAACTATAGAAACACTATTTTGTGGTTAGATTCTTCTGTAAGTTTAGTTTCATATTCTTTAACTTTTGTAATACTAGGAAGTCTTAACAATGGAAGTTATCTCACTCTTCCTAGTTCTAGCGCAACTGTGACATATTCAAACCCTCATACAATATTTTCTTGGTCATATACTTTATCTCAATTAATTAATGGTCCAAACTTTCAAAGCGGTTATTCTTATAGCGGATATATACTATAATAGCGATTAAATAATGGAGTTATTATGAAAGGTGAGTGGTGTTTTTTTAAGAGTTATCTAGACGCAAAAACTTGCGATTCTATTGTTGAGGTTATAAAAAACAGACCAGCAAAGGATGCAACTTTAGGTGTTCAAGGTGTTGTGGCAGATTCTAATTTTAGAAGATCTAATATTAGATTTGTAAACGAAGGCGACACCGAATTAAGTTATGTTTTTGATACCTTATGGAAAACTGCTTTAAATGCAAATAAAGAATGGTTTGATTTTCATATAACTAATCTGGACTATTTTCAAGTCGCAGAATACAAATCTGAAAATAAAGGCGAATATAAAAAACACCAAGATGTGTTTTGGGTAAATCAACAATCAACAAGACATCGTAAGCTTTCTTGTATAATTCAACTCTCTGACCCTACTAAATATGAGGGTGGCGATTTGGAACTTTATAATCTAGAAGAATACCCTAAAAAGGAAGATTTAAGAGCTCAGGGAACGATAATCTTTTTCCCTTCTTTTATCTACCACGCAGCACTTCCAGTGACAAAAGGCACTAGATATTCGATTGCTGCTTGGTTTGAGGGTCCAAAATGGAGATAAAATTCCCAATTTTGTAATGAGTTAATAATAATAAATAAGCTTATATCTCATTCGCAATTCGGAATTTTTAAATGAGCTCAGCATACACAGATCTATACATCGACGCAGGCGCGGACTTTTCAACCACTTTCGATCTAGTTGCTGACGATGGAACTCCAATTAACATTCAAGGCTATTCTTTCCGTAGCCAAATAAGAAAATCCTACTATTCCGCAAATGCGACCGCTAATCTTATAATTACAACTGTAGACGCATCTAATGGAAACACCATAATTTCCATAGATGCGGCTAACACTGCAAACATTTTCCCTGGAAGATATGTTTATGATGTCAAGATGATTGACTCTGCGAATACCACTACACGTATTCTTGAGGGAATTGCAACTATTACACCACAGGCAACTCAATAATGAAGATAGTAGTTACCAATAATAATCCTATTGGGAAAGTCAACTTCTCTAAGGTTGCCAAAGTTTCTGGAACTATCATTCTTGCTGATATTTCAGATGTAAAAATTCCAAGCACCATTCAAAACGGAGCGGTGCTAACATACAACGCAGCGAATAACGTTTATATTTTGCAAAATGCAGTAGACGGCGGTGAGTTCTAAATGGCAAATACCATAATTCAAATTAAACGTTCGCAAGCGAACACTCCAGCTAACCTTGCATATGGCGAATTGGCATATTCATTTGCTTCAAATTCATTGTATATTGGTGGAATTACTGGTGCACCAGTTTCTGTTACTGACCAAGCAACAGCAAATATTGCTAGACAAGCATATGATCAAGCTAACGCAGCTTACGGTCAAGCAAATGCTGCTTATGGTGCTGCTAACACTGGATCTGCTCAAGCCAATGGTGCTTATGCGCAAGCTAATGGGGCATATGCTCAGGCTAACGGCGCATACAATCAAGCCAATGGAGCATATGCTCAGGCTAATGCTGTTTACACAGCAGCAAATACGACTTTTGCAACTATTAACTCTACATTTGGTATTGTAAATGCCAATATGACTTCTGCTAACAGCGCGATTGCTTCTATCAATGCTGCTGTTGCCAATATCAATACAAATATCACAGCAGCTAATAGTGCGATTGCTACATTAAATGCCTATACTGGAACTGTTAATGTAGCATTTAATTTTACAAACTCTGCAATTACAGCTGTTAATACAAATATGACAGCAGCTAACTCTGCTATTGCAAGTATTAATGCTGCAGTCGCAAATATTAATACAAATATTACAGCGGCTAATAGTGCGATTGCTGCACTTAATTCTGCAGCTTCTACAACTAATAGTACATTTGGTACAATCAATACAACATTCGGAACCATCAATACCAATATTGGTACTGCTTATTCGCAAGCTAATGCTGCATATCTTCAAGCAAATAATGCTTATGCTAATGCTAACTTAAAATTAAACATTGCTGGTGGTACTATTACTGGCAGCTTGAACGTTGCGAATGATGTTTCTATTAGTGGAAATTTATTTGTTTTAGGAACAACAACAAACGTTAATACTGTAAATTTAATTGTTGATTCCAATACAATTTTAATTGCAGCTAATCAAATCTCACCAGTTGTAAACGGTTACATTACAGTTGAGCGCGGACCAGGAAATCAAAACACATCATTAGTTTGGAATGAATCCGCAACTAAGTGGGGATATATCGAAACCAATGGCACATTCATTGCGTTTGATTCGATTTATTCTCAAGCCAACAGCGCATATAGTCAAGCGAACTTAGCTTATACTGCGGCAAACACAGGTCAAACAACAGCCAACTTGGCTTACGCCAATGCTAACTTGGCTTTAACAACTGCAAATAATGCATATGCTCAAGCTAATGCTGCTTATCTTGCAGCGAACAATAACATTCCAGATATTTACGCAAACAGCGGATTAGTATTAGCTAATGCTGCTAACTTAGCATTTAATAACACAGCAACAGTCAATGCTGTTGTTACAGCCAACGGAACAATTGGTGCGAATATCGCCTTCAACATCAACACAACAATGAATCTTGTCTCATTGAATGTTTCAGGAAATATCGCAAATGCTGGCAATTTACTTGTAACTCAAAACGTTTATGCTGGCAACTTAAACATTGCGACATTGGCAAATATTGCTTCAGCTAATATTCCAACTATTAATGCAAACACAATCAATACTGTCACATTTATTGCAACCACATCAATTAACACCACAACATTAAACGTTACAACTGCTAACGTCAGCGGAAACATTAACGTTGGTGGATCACTATACGGTTCAAATGCCAACGTTGTATTGATTGCTGGTAATTACAGCACCACATTTGATAATACAAGCAACGTAACATTGCCTGGAAACGTACTTGTAGGCGCTGGTTTTGTTAATGCAGTTTCATACTATACAACAGCTGGACTAGATGTTACTGGTCAAGCTAATGCTGCATACAGTAGAGCAAACTCAGCAGCAAACACTGTTGCAGTATATGCTAACGGAACTATTGTTCTACCAAACACAAACATCAACTTCAATAATACTGCGACCGTTAATGTTTTAGCAACAGCAAATGGAACTTTACAAACTAATGTTTCTTTCGTTGTCAATGCTGCAGCTGTTGGTGCTGGTGGTTCAAATACTCAATTACAATTTAACAATGCTGGAACTTTCGGCGGCAGTGCAAATTTAACATACAACGTTGCTCAAAACGTTCTAACTGTTGGTGCTGGAACTGGTAACACATTCAATGTTAATGTGACATCTAACACTGTTTATGCAAACACATTAAACGTTGCCACATTAAACACTGGTGACTTAACTGTAACTGGTTCAAACAATATCCACTTACCTCCAGGTCAATGGTTAGATTTTGTAAACAGAGATACAAACTGGAGAATGGGTTATGGCTTAAATGCATTCTCAACAAATATCGCGAATGCATTGACAGCAGTTCAAGTTGTAATTGGAACAGGAAGTGCTGGTCCAGACAGCTTTGCTGTTGGTCAAACTTCTAACGGCAGCTCAATTTTTGAATTAGTTGGATATACTAAGAATGCTTACTTTGCCAACAACGTAACAATTGCTGGCAACACATATACATCTAACATTAATGTGACCAACCAAATTAGTTTCCCTAATGGAAACTATATTATTCAAGACAATCCGCTTGATCTTAATATCACTGGCGCATATCAAATTAGCGTAAAACCAGGTGGCGGTGTCTATCAATGGACATTTGGTAATAACGGAAGTTTAAATAATCCACATATCACATTAGACTATAATGGTGGAATTAACGCTTCAACTGTTAATGTGTCAACTGGCAACATCACACTACTTTCTGCTGTTGGTGGAACTGTTAGTGGAAATTTAAATGTTGGTAGTGACTTAACTGTTAGCGGAAACTTGTTTGTTCTAGGAACAACAACTAATGTCAATACTGTAAATTTAATTGTTGATTCTAACACAATTCTACTTGCAGCTAATCAAACCTCACCAGTTGTAAATGGTTATTTGACTGTCGAACGTGGTTCTGGTCAACAGAACACTTCATTAGTCTGGAACGAAGGTGCTGGCAAATGGGGTTACATTGAAACCAATGGCATCTTTATTGCGTTTGATTCGATTTATGCTCAAGCCAACGGTGCTTATGCTCAAGCCAACGGCGCATACGCGCAAGCGAATGGTGCATATTCTCAAGCTAACGGAGCATACGCTCAAGCCAATATTGCATATGGCCAAGCTAATGCTGCCTATGGTCAAGCAAATCTAGCGTATACTGCCGCTAATACTGCTCAAACTACTGCTAATCTCGCATATGCAAATGCTAATCTTGCGCTTTCAACAGCTAACAGCGCATACGGTCAAGCAAATCTAGCTTACACTGCTGCTAATACAGGACAAACAACTGCAAACTTGGCATATGCCAACGCTAACTTAGCTTTAACAACTGCTAATAGCGCATATGGTCAAGCCAACTTAGCCTATACTGCAGCGAACACAGGTCAAACAACAGCCAACTTGGCTTATGCTAACGCTAACTTGGCACTTACAACAGCAAACTCGGCATATGGTCAAGCGAACCTTGCATACACTGCTGCTAATACTGCTCAAACATCAGCTAATGGAGCATATGCGCAAGCTAATGGTGCTTATGGACAAGCAAATATTGCATATGGTCAGGCGAATTCAGCATATGGTCAAGCGAACCTTGCATACACTGCTGCTAATACTGCTCAAACATCAGCTAATGGTGCTTATGCGCAAGCTAATGGAGCATATGCTCAGGCTAACGGTGCTTATGCCCAAGCAAATATTGCATATGGTCAGGCAAATTCAGCATACGCTCAAGCAAACTTGGCTTATACAGCTGCAAATACAGCGCAAACAACTGCTAACTTAGCCTATGCGAATGCTAATGCTGCATACTCACAAGCCAATGCAGCATATACTACTGCAAACACTAAAGTTTACACATTCGATCAAACAACACCACCACTAAATGCTAATGCTAATGATCAGTGGGTCAATAGCAACAGCGGAATTATGTATGTTAACGCTAACACCGTAAATCCTCCAGTTTGGGTAGAGTTTGGTCCTGTTGGTGTTCCAGTTACAAATACTTTCACAACGCAATATATAACTGCAACAACATATGCTGCAAGCAATGCCGATTTCTATATCGGAATGAACTGCACATCTAATTCTATTGTGACGCTCCCTCTTGCAAACAACGGAACAATGATTGTTGTTAAGGACGAAAGTGGTAATGCTGGTGTGAACTGTAATGTTGCAGTTGTACCATCAGATGGCGACTTGATCGATGGACAAAACAAAGTAACAATTAACATAAACTATGGATCACTAACATTCATCTATAGAAACGGTTGGAGAATAATTTAATGTCATTTTTATTTTCAAATACTTCTTCAGTATCTTTCACTGACGATATAAATCCACAAATAGACGTCCAAGAGCGTTTACGTGTTTCTATTCCACAACAACAATGGTGGTATACACCAGCAATTGATGCTGATAATAATTTTAGATACACCACTGCAAATACAGGAAATAATTCTGGACAATTATTCATTCAAAATTTAGCAGCCGCTGAACTTGCTGGTGGAACTGATGCGAACAGTTCTATGATTCGCGTTTCTCGCCGTCACCATAAAGTTCGCCCAGGTATCAGCCATTTATGGCAATCAGAATTAAATTGGGATGGAGCAGATCCAAGCGGTAATGTTACAAAACGTGCTGGAATGTTCACCAACTATAATGGTATTTTCTTCTATGTGACTAATGATTTTGGAGTTGGTATTCGTCGTCGTTTAATCGATGGAACACTTTATGAAATTGACATTCCTCGCACCAGTTTCAATTATGATAAGCTCGATGGAACTGGTCCTACTGGATATAATTTCACAGCAAATACAATTCAAAACTTAAGCACTTATGTTTCTACATCAAATGTTGGAATTGTGGTTCAAGGTGGCGCACAAGCAAACGTTAATGTTTATAATGTAATTTTTACAGCAGCGAATAATCTTGTTGGCGTATTTAATCCTGGACAAAAAGTATTTGTAAGAGGAATTACACCAAACACATATAATGGCGTTGCAATGGTGTCGAGTGTATATTCTAACGGACAAATTACATTAACATATACAAAAAATCCTGGAGCTTATTCTTCTGGTGTCGCAACTGCGAATTTAATGCATAATCAGTTTATGAATGAACACGACTGGTTCTTTGATTTTAATGGCGGTCGTTCAACAAGAATAAGATTTGGATTAAACACAATAACTGGTCCTACTGTTGTTCACATTCAAGACTTTAGTTCTGCGAATATCGGAAGCCCATATGAAAGCGCACCAGCTTTTGGTGAACGAACAGAAGTCATTAACAGCGGAACAGTAAGCTATAATCCAACAATGACAATCCACGGTGTCACATACAATGTGGAAGGTGCAGTTGAAGTTAACCCATATTTCGGTGTTGCTAATTCTAACACTACAGTCGGCGCAGTATTCACAGCAGCTGGTAACACTCGTCCATTAGTCGGTATATCATTAAGAAATGGTGAGCCATATCAAAGAGCCGATTTACAAATTACAGATGTTTCTATCATAGACGCAAATAATAATTTTACTGCGGGATATGGTGGTGGACCTATGGGCGTAATATACGGTTCAGCAACATACCAATGGCAGTTAGTATTAAATCCAACAATTACAAACGTTCCTGCACCAACAAATATCGGTAAAGCATCACAAGTTTACACATATAATGCGGCATCAGCTTGGACAGCTAATACTGGAATTCCATTAACTGGCGGATTGATGACTTCGGCGACATCGATTAATATTAAAGAAGCGTTAAATTTCATCAATCTTGGAGTTAATGTTAACTATACGACTGCAGACCAAATTGTTCTTATGGTGACAATGCTTGATACTGGAAATCAAAACGGTAATGTTTATGCGACAATGTCCTTCGTTGAAGACCTCTAATAAATAATAAAATAAACCAAGAAAGAGAACATGGCAAATTCATTTAATTTTCCGTCAAGCCCATCGATAAACCAGACCTATACCTTTGGAACAAAGACATGGGTTTGGAATGGGAGTGCATGGCAATTACAACTTGTTCCGATTCCTGCATACACAGTAGCAAACAGTGCTTATGCTGCTGCTAATCTTGCCTACACTCAAGCAAATGCAGTTAATACTTTATTGGCCAATGCTTCTACTGGAACCAACGGTTCTATTCTCTTTTTACAAAACAACACTATCGTCAGCAGTTATGCGAATTTAAACTATACCAGTTCTGGTCTTGGCATTAACACCAATGGACCAGCTTCTGCAGCTCTTGACGTTCATGGTAGTGCATCGTTTACACAAAACGTCACAATTCTTGGAAACTTGACAGTTGTCGGTACAACAACTACAACTAATACTGGTAATCTTTCCGTTTCTAACTCAACAATCGTATTGAATGCAAATCTTAATTCAAATACACCACCATCATTAAATGCTCAAATTGTTGTTGATCGTGGTAACCAACCTAATGCATATTTGAGATGGGATGAGGCTCATGGTCAATGGGTTGCCAATAATGGTATAAGCGAAGGATTCTTATTAGAAGGTCCAATGGTCTACAAGACATTAGCAGCTGCCATTTCTGATTCAACTGCTAATCAAAACAACATTCCTGTTTCAGCTAACGTTTCTAATCAAAATTACACATTAGCAAATACTGCGAACAATACTGCTAATGCTGCTTACTATACTGCTAATCTTGCGATTGATGCTGCTAACTCATCATTAAACATTTTCGCGAATAGTGGTGTCGTTCAAACTAATTCGCATAATGTAACATTTAATAATACAGCATCAATTAATGCTTCTGTTATTTCAAATACAAGTGGACCTAATATTTCGTTCACTGTAAATACTGCATCATACGATTGGGGTGGTGGTGCTAATAGTTCTGCTCAAACAACTTTCGGCACAATTAACACAAACATTACAAATGTTAATACCAATGCAATTAATGCGTATGGTGAGGCTAACTTAGCATATGCTGCTGCCAATTCTGCCGCTAACACTGTAAGAGTTTCTGTAAACAGCGGTTCTACAATCAACGCAGCTGCTGGAATTAACTTTGTAAACACAGCTAATGCCGTTATAACTGTAACAACAGCGCCAGATGGCAATGCTAATGTTTACATAAACACTGTTCAGGGTACGCAAGGAGTTCAAGGAACTCAGGGTATTCAAGGAACACAAGGTGTTCAAGGGACTCAGGGTATACAAGGCGTCCAAGGTCAAAGCATCCAAGGTATCCAAGGTCTTCAAGGTGTTCAAGGAACTCAAGGTATTCAGGGTGTCCAGGGTCTTCAAGGTATTGCATCTCTATCACCAAGTAACTACCTTGCTCAAGTATTAGTATCATCAGATCAAACTATTGCTAATGCAACTGATACGAAAATCACTTGGAACATTGCTGAATATGACCCTCAAGGATGGTTGAGTTCAGCAAACGTAAAACCAACTATTGCTGGTTACTATCAAGTCACTTGTTCCGCTTGGTTGACGCAAGGTTCAGGTTCAACTAGCCAATATAACATGCAGATTCGCAAAAACGGATCTACAGTTGACATAACACAAGAACCTTTTGCAAACACTGGTTCTGGAACCTCTCTTGTTTCAACAAGATTCATTTATTTAAATGGTACGACAGACTATATTGACACCACAGTGTATAATGGTGGTAATGCAAGCGTTACACTACAACACACTAATGGTACTTACTTAACAGTTTCCCTTGTCGCTTATGGTACTGCTGGTCCACAAGGTACACAGGGTGTACAAGGTCAAGCTGTTCAAGGTATTCAAGGTCTACAAGGAACACAAGGTACTCAAGGTGTTCAGGGTACGCAAGGTCTACAAGGAACTCAAGGTACACAAGGAACTCAAGGCATCCAAGGAACACAAGGTCCACAAGGAACTCAAGGTGTTCAAGGAACACAGGGTGTTCAGGGCACACAAGGCATTCAAGGTATCCAAGGTGTTCAGGGTCAATCAATCCAAGGTACACAAGGTATTCAAGGTGTACAAGGCACTCAAGGCGCTCAAGGTATTCAGGGTGTACAGGGTCAGAGCATTCAAGGTGTTCAGGGTATTCAAGGTATCCAAGGCGCGTCTACTGCTGGTGGATCAAATACTCAAGTTCAATTTAATAATAATGGTGGCTTGAATGGTAGTGCAAATTTAATATTTGATTTAACATCAAACACATTATCCGCATATGCTGTAAATACTACAACAATTATAGTTCCAACAACACCAGCTGGAAACTTAACATATATTGGTGCATATGCTCCAGGTTCTGTTGACATTTTCAGTAATGATGCTAATACCAACGCTTATGTTGAATTAAACTATGCAAACTCAACTTATGTTTATGCACAAACAAGATTTGCTGGTCTAGAATCTACAAATACTAATCTTTGGATTGATGATGTAACCAGTCAGATTGTATTGATTGCAAACAATACATCAAATGTTGCGATGACAATGTATGGTAATGCTGTGACTGGATATCCAGGAACTTTTGTTGTCACAACAATAAATGCTACAAGTTTTAGAACATCAGCTGGATTGGATGTAGTTGGTCAGGCTAATAACGCATACGCTCAAGCTAATTTGGCATACACGGCTGCTAATTCTGCACAAACCCAAGCCAATACAGTATATGTACAGGCTAATAATGCTTACGCTCAAGCCAACTTAGCATACACTGCTGCAAACACAGGTCAAACAACAGCCAATCTTGCTTATGCTAATGCTAACTTAGCTCTTACAACTGCAAATAGTGCTTATTCGCAAGCAAACGCAGCCTATGGTCAGGCAAACAGTGCTTATGGTCAAGCCAATGCAGCTTACACTGCAGCAAACAATGCTAAAGTTACAGTTTATGCAAACAGTGCATCTTCTGTTACAACTAATGGCATAAACTTTATCAATACATCTTCTATTCTTGTTTCTGTTGGATCTGATGGAGCAGGAAACGCTAACGTCTCATTAGCATTAGCAAACTCTAACTCGAGCAGCTTTGCATTTACTGGTGATGGTATCGGAAATACATATTCTTTAGGTGTATCGCTTACCAATTTAAATAATATTATTGTAACTGTTGACGGTGTTGTTCTGCTTCCAACAACAGACTATACTGTTTCAGGTTCAACTCTAACTATTTTAAACTTTACACCAGAAAGTGGTGCGCAAATTGAAGCGAGAACAATCAATGGTGGTGGCGGTGGCAGTTCGTATGCATTACCAACTGCTTCTACAACAGTATTAGGTGGTGTGAAAGTTGACGGATCCACAATCACAATTAATGGTAGTGGTGTAATCAGCTCATCTGGTGGTGGCGGTTCAGTAAGTGGACCTGCTTTATTCGTTCCATCGTTTTTGCTTGGTGGAATGTAATAGGAGAAATTAATGGCAAATACAGTATATAAAATTCTTGGACAATTAGATTCAACTGGAACAACCAACCAGGACATCTACACTGTTCCAACTACTCCAGCAACAAACACAATTGTCTCAACAATTGTTATTACAAATAGATCTTTGGCTAACCAATCTTACTCTATTTTAGTAAGAAAAAATGGCGCTTCAGCAGCGAATGCACAGTATATCGCATACAACTCTCCAGTTCCTGCTCTTGATGCTGTTGCATTGACTTTAGGACTTTCTTTGGGCGCGAATGATGTTATTACTGCAAACTCAAGTACAGCATATAACGTGTCATTTAATATATTTGGAACGGAGTTAAGTTAATATGTCTCTTAAAGACGTTGCAACTCAAAATCTTGCAAGAAGAAATTTCAATCAAACCAACATTGTTAATCCAGCATTACAAGTACCTATAACTTATCTTGTTGTTGGCGGTGGAGGTGGAGGAGCAAGATATTGGGGCGGCGGCGGTGGCGCAGGTGGTGTTGTTGCAGGCACTAACCTTTTATCTGTAGGAACATCATTGACTGTTGCTGTTGGTGGCGGTGGTGCAGGAAATACTTCCCAAACTGCATCTTCTAACATGCACGGAGCAAACGGTTCAAACTCATCTATAACATTTACAGCAAACAGTGCTCTTTTTGCTGCTAATGCTGTTGGTGGTGGTTACGGTAACGGTGGAAACAGCTCTGTAAATAACGGTGCTGCTGGTGGCTCTGGAGGTGGAGCTGGCGGCGGCGGTGCAACAGGAAATGCTGGAACTGGTGGAAGTGGTGTTTCAGGTCAAGGTTTTGCTGGTGGTGGTAATGGCGGCTTCAGTGGCGGCGGCGGTGGTGGTGCTGGTGCTGTTGGTGGCACAGGAACTGGTACAGCTGACAACTTTGGTGTTGCTGGAAACGGTGGAATTGGTATTTCTACTGGAATAATTACAACTGCAATCGCAACAGCTAATGCTGTCGGAAACGTTTCTAATAACACTGTTTGGTTTGCTGGCGGTGGCGGCGGTTCTGCTTCTACTCTTGGACTTGGTGGTCTTGGTGGTGGTGGAAACGGTTCAAACAACAGTGTTGCAGATACAAGTTCTCAAGCTAACACTGGTGGTGGTGGCGGTGGTGGATCATTCGCTTCTAGCACAAACTATTACGGAACTGCTGGAAGTGGCGGCTGTGTAATATTAACATACACATATGCAACACAAAGAGCAACTGGTGGAACTGCTGTATTTTCATATGCAGCAAATACATCAGGAAGCGTTTCATTTAACGGCACAGCAAACCAATATTTAACAATGAGTAATACTGGAGTGCAATTAGGCACTAACAATTTTACAATAGAATGTTGGACATATTTAATAAATCGAACAAGCACTTTTCCTGCAATTTGGAGTAATTATAACTCTTATACGACTGGAAGTTTATCTTTATTTGCAGGGCATGGATCAGCAAATACATCTGAATATCAAGTTGCAATCAATGGTGCAGCATTTCCTGTAATTCAAAGTAGCGCAGCAATATCATATAATACTTGGGTGCATTTGGCAGTAGTTCGTAATAGTGGAGTTATTACATTATATGTCAATGGACAGGCTAATGGAACATATTCAACATCAGCATCACTAAATGGTTCTGGATCTAATTTCTATATTGGTACAACTGGAGATTCAATATCAACCAGTTTTTTAAATGGATATATTTCAAATCTTCGTGTTGTTAATGGAACTGCTCTCTATACAAGCAACTTTACTCCACCAACATCACCATTAATAGCTATTAGTGGAACTACACTATTGACATGTCAAGATTCACTTGGTGCTGGTAGATTTTATGATTATGGACCATATGCACTTACGATAACTGGAAACTCTAATGTTGCAGTCACAAGTGTGCAACCAAGTACCTTTCCAACAGCTACAAACTGGGTTCACCTCTTCACTGGCGGTGGAACTTTTGTGTTGACTAATTAACAGGGAATAATTATGGCACACTATGCGCAAGTAAATGAACATAATATTGTAACGCAAGTTACTAAAGTTGATGATGTTAATGAACCAACAGAAGAAGCTGGGTCAAATTACTGCAACTCTTTGTTTGGTGGAAGATGGATTAAGACAAGTTACAACACACATAATAATGTGCATTATGGTGAAGATGGAAGACCTGATGGAAAACCAGCG
>Ga0007852_1000041_pt1 | contig 41824 bp, 55 predicted proteins | sample CryBogCBH28Sep08_FD_71227 | JGI IMG/M metagenome (GOLD analysis project Ga0007852, IMG submission 71227) | Freshwater microbial communities from Crystal Bog, Wisconsin, USA - CBH28Sep08 | ecosystem: Environmental > Aquatic > Freshwater > Lake | place: Crystal Bog, Wisconsin, USA | collected...
TCAGGTTTCGTTTCACAAAACATCACTTGGGGAACCACCGGCGTTACAAAGATTTACTCAGCAGACGCCAACGACAACTACGTTTATCTAGCCACTGACCAGGGCATTTACTTCTTTCAGCCCACTACCGCTAACCTGACCCTGACCAATGCGGCTAACCGCTACGCCCAGAACGACACGGTTGGCGGTGGCTCGGCAGGTGGAACCTTCACCGGCTCGACCACTTACACCTCAGACACGGCTCCCTCTTACACCATCACCGTAGCGTCAGGTACGGTGATGGTGAACCAGTTGGTAAACGGTGTGGGCATTACGCCTAACTCGGTGATTGTGTCCGTGTCTGGCTCGACAGTCACCTTAAACCAGCCAGTCACCGCTACTGGTACTTCGACCACATTCACGCAGTCCACTCTGCCTGCCCCTAACTTCACCGGCTACCACCTAGTTCGCTGGGTGGGCAACCAGGTATTCGCTGCCGCTGGGAACCGTCTCTACATGTTCTCGCCAGTCCACACCATTAACACGGTGCCGACTATCGCTACCGCCTACGCCACTCAGCCTGCCGACCTGATGATGATTCACAGCAACGCCAACTGGATTTGGTCTGACGCTTGCCTCGGTGCTTCTCAGGCTTACATCGGCGGATACGTCTGGACTAACACGGCTGGCACTTCGTTCCAGACTCACCTAAACGCCAATGATGGTTTTCAGAACTATTCGACCTCAACCGTACACAGATACGGTGGAGCTGTATACCGTTCGTCACTGACCCAGAACACTACCGTCACTTCGTTCTCTCAGCCCTACTCGCTCAACTACCCAATTCAGGCACTGCCCATGTCGCCTGACGAGTACCCCACCTGCGTCTACTCCTACCTGAACTTCATCTTCGTGGGCACCAACAAGGGTGTGCGTATGTGTCAGACCCTTACGGTCTATGACCCCAACGCTCAACAGGCTGGCGATCTCAAGTCAGGCCCAACCCTGCCCAACATTCTTCAGCCAGTAAACACCCCAGTCACCGCCATTACCGGCGACGACAGGTTCGTGTGGTTTGCGTGGACTAACTACGACAACAACTCAACTGGTCTAGGCCGCATGGACTTGTCTACCTTCATCAAGGGCGACCCACTCACCCCTGCTTACCAGTCCGACCTTATGGCTACTGGTCAAGGCGTGGTGAACTCTTTGGGCTGGGACCCAGTAAACAATGTGCCTATGTTCGCTGTGGCTGACCTCGGTGTCTACACCCGTGCTTCTACCTACGTCACCAGCGGTACCCTTTACACCGGCTACTTCGACTACGGAATCCCTGACCAGAAGATTCCCGTGTTCTTTGACTACGGTGTGTACCTTTCCTCTGGTGCTTCGGCTACGGCTACCGTCCAGCTCGACCCCACCTCGGCTACAACCACCCAGACCTACAACGTTCCGGCGTATCTCAACAACAACTACGCCGAGCAGGAAAAGATTATTAGCCAGGTTTTGCTGAACCCTAACCGTGCCCAGCAGTTCGAGGTAGCCCTGACCGTTACTGGCAACGGCACCTCGACCCCAGTTGTCCACCGCTGGACCCTGAAGGCGTGGCCTACCACCGTGGCTGAAACCTCAATCATGGTGCCACTCAAGTTCTTTACGGTGAACAGCGTGAACGGCTACGAGACTGGCAACGACCCCTACGAGAACTTCGTTTACCTAGAGAACCTTCGCATTAACCAGACCATTACCACCTACCAAGAAGGATCGTTGCTGGCGAATGTCATCATCGAAGGACTGGACTGGCAACCACACAAGCGTCGAGGCGATTACAAGAATGGCTTTGAGGGTGACTGCGTAGTGACCCTTAAGACCATCGGGGGCTACCAGCCCTATGTTCCAGCCAGCACCCTTTAATAGAAAGTAGAATAGACCTATGACCTACCCTGTCCGTGGATACGTTGGAGCCGCCTCTGCCGGTACGCTCTCAGCCTCGTTGTCAGCTTCCACCACCGGAAGCGTGGCTTCGTCCACCTCGATTGCCTCTTGGAACTCATCTTCGACGGTGACTCTGACCTCTGGTGTAACCATCACCGTGGCTATTGACTACGGCTTAGCGACTGAAGAAAAGGTCTTAGCCTACTACGTTGATAGCACCCACATCAACATTACCGCCCGTGGAGTGGACGGCACCACCGCCCAGACTCACGGTGCCGGTGCTTTCTTTATTCCAGTCTGGTCTGCGACTGAGGCTCAAGAAGCCCAGAACGCTGTTCAGTTGCTCAAGCCAGTCTTGACCAACACGGGTGGGGCTACCACCCCTGCCGTCATTGGTGTAGACGCTACCGCAGCAGTTGGTACGGCTCAGGTTGTTGCCCCCATTGACCACGTTCACGATCTACCCAGCACCTCATTGGCTACCTGGCTTCAGGGTGCTACGGTCACGGCCTCTGGTCTGAGCGTTCCTGCCGCTAACTTAACCGGCACCTTATCCACGACTCAGCTGGCGAACGCCTCTAACTCCTGGTCCCCAACGCCAGTCACCTCTGGCACACTTACCAACTCGCCTGCTTCGTACATTTCTCAAACAGGCGTCACTGGATTCACCACCTACTTGATTACCTTTAACGCCAGTGTGGCTATGGGTGGCTCGAACACTAGGGGAGTTGTGGCTTCGATTGGTATTAACGGAACCTCAACCTCAACAGCCATGACTCAAACCGTCACCGCTGGTACGAGTGCTATCTTGACCGCCACCTTTATCTACACCACTACCGCTGGTGCCACCCCCACCATCAACGGAATGTTGTTTGTTGGCTCAGGTGGTAGCGCAACCATCAACGCCGCAACCCTTTCTATCGTTGGATTGGCATAACATGACTACACCTGCACAAGACCTCGTAAACTGGGCTCACTGGTTTGTGAACCACGACAAGTCAGCCCAAGAGGTATACACCGAGGGCGCAAAGCGTATGGACGAGATTGGTCGCTGGCCTCTCGTATTCCCTATTAACTCTGACTGCTCTGGGTTCGTAACCCTAGTGTCGTGGCTGGCTGGTCTTGCCGACCCCAACCACTGTGGCTACAACCACACCGGCTACACCGGCACCCTGCTGGCTAACAACCGTCACATCACCATTGACCAAGTTCAGCCTGGTGACCTCGTGGTTTACGGTGGTGGCGTAGGAGTTCACACCGCAATCGTCATTGAGGTTCACGGTCACGACATTATGACTGTTTCCTACGGTGATAACAACGGTGCTATTTACTGCTGGGTCAATGCTCCGCAACTGGTTCCTGACAAGGGAGTTCCGGTAGATGGTCGCACCCCACAGACCTTCCTTCGCCTCAACCAAGCACGGGTACGCCCAGCAAAACCAATTCCGGCGGCATAATGCTTGCCAACATCGGGGACATCGCTAACTGGGCGAACGTAATCTCAGTTTTCATTTACCCCGTTATCTTCTTCATTGGTCGTATTTTCTGGAAACACTTTAAGGCGGAGATGTCACCCAACCACGGGTCTAGCATGCGTGACGCTGTAGACCGAATTGAGAAAGCAGTCTTTGCTATTGCCGAGGCTGAAAAGAAAAACGCTAAAGCCATCAAGCGAGTTCGTAAGGACCTTGAAAGGCACCTTACCGAACTGGAATACGTTGAGCAAGTATAAGAATCACATTACTGGCGACCACCTGCGGTTCTCAGAATGGCTGAGCTGGAAGGCTCAAGGAATCTTTCGTAGTTGGTGGTTCGTTGTTATCTTCACCACTATCACCTTTACTTGGCTGGCTATCCCTGTCTGGTTCCATGACCCAGCCCGACTCTGGCTTAACTACTACCTGTCGTACATCGCAGTCCTAGTCGAGTCCATTATCGGCATTGGGGTAGCCAGTCAGTCCATGCGTGACGCCGTTATCCTTCGAGAGATTAAGAAGATTGGCGCACATGACAGCGAGCACTCAGTCCTTGACTACAAGATCGACGTTGAAGCACTTGCTTTAATCAAAGAGATACACGCTAAACTAATGGAGAACAACTAATGGAATCGGGCGACCTTGTATTTTTCCACACCACCGGCCTCATGGGGGGTGCTATCAGATTTGGGCAGAGAAAAGTCAAAGCCTTTAAGGCAACAGCCAAGTGGAACCACGTTGGTATCCTTGACGAAAAGGTTGGCGATGACTGGACGGTTATCCAAGCCGAACCCCGTGGCGTCACCAAGGACAAACTCCTAAGCCAAGTAGCCCCAGGTGGGTCATACGAGGTAGTGCCATTCCCAGCCGGTCTAGACAGGGCTAAGTTCATCAACTTCTTGCGCCTTCAGGTATCAGACCGCTACAGTTTCCTGACCATCTTCTCCTGCGTAGCCGACATTCTGCTCCCCGACGCCGTGTGTCTCCGCCGTAACCACACTTGGATTTGCAGTGGTTTAGCCGCTGGTGGCCTTATGTTTGCTGGGTTTGCCCCTGCCGCCGAGTGGGGCGACCTCTACACCGTCATGCCTGCTGAACTTAGGGAAATGCTCTAATACACAACTTATGCACAAGTAGCGGTTATACTGTGCTTCCGTACCCTACAAAGGACGGACAATGCGTAAGACCCAAGTGCATGTAGTTATCCCTGACACTCAGGCAAAGCCTGGTGTTCCGACTGACCACCTATCTTGGATAGGACAATACATAGTGGACGAGTTCCGTGACTTGCCCATCAAGATAATCCACCTTGGCGACCACGCCGACATGCCCAGCCTGAGCATGTACGACAAGGGTAAGAAGGCGATGGAAGGAAGGCGTTATGTCCAAGACATCGAAGCAGCCAACGAAGCTTGGCGAGTCCTCAACGAACCACTACTCCAGTTTAATCTTAACCGGAAACGAACGAAACATAAGCCCTGGCTTCCACAGCGGTTTATCCTACTTGGGAACCACGAAGATAGGATCAACAGGGCTGTCTCAATGGACGCTCAACTTGAGGGGGTCCTCTCAACAGACCAACTCGACTACGCCAGAACCGGCTGGACGGTTTCGCCGTTTCTTGACATTCTGTGGCTCGACGGCGTGGCGTATTCGCATTACTTTTACAATCCCATGTCGGGAAAGCCGCTCGGCGGAAACGTCGAAGCGAGGCTTCGGGCTATTGGACATTCTTTCACGATGGGGCACCAGCAGACGTTGGGTTACGGCCTTCGTTTCGTGGCTGGTAAGTCCCAGCACGGACTCGTAGCAGGTAGTTGCTACCTGCACGACGAGGACTATAAGGGTCCACAGGGTAACGCTCACTGGCGTGGCATTATCGTTTGCCATGAAGTCGAGGACGGTTCCTACGACCCCATGTTTGTCTCGCTGAACTACCTCTGCTTGCGGTACGAGAACATGAGCCTTGAGAAGTTCATCGCCAAGAAGTACCCGAAGTTGCGTGGCTAGTGAAGGTCAGTGTTTGCCACGCTGACACTGGTGGTTGTGGCTTTTACCGAATGATTGCACCGGCAACTGTTCTGAAGAACGCCGGACTCGACGTTACCCTCGACTACCAATCCCAGAGCCAGCGAGCCAAGTTCAAGGACGGGCGTATGGTTTCTATCGAGCCGACAGGCGACGACGTTATGGTTATCCAGCGTCCCACCTTTCCCGAAGTGCTCGACGCCATACCACTTATCCAAGCCAACGGCACCAAGGTAGTGGTCGAACTAGACGACGACTACTGGAGCATTGACCCACGCAACTCCTACCTGAAGGAACTCAAAGCCGCCGGTCAGGAGAACGCCCCAACGATTATGAAGAAGGCGTGTGAGTTAGCCGACATGGTGACAGTCAGCACCCCTGAACTAGCCAAGTTGATTCCTAATAAGAACGTGGTGGTTCTGCGCAACTGTGTGCCTGGCTACTACTTGGAGCTAGAGCCTGACTACGGCGACAACTGGGAACTGACTGAGGGAAAGACCGTGGTGGGTTGGACTGGCACGACCAAGACCCACGTTGGCGATCTAGAAGTCATGGGCTACTCCCTGCGAACCGCTGTCCGTAAGGCTGACGCTACCTTTCTAGCCATTGGTTCTGATGACGCTTGGCGTATCACTGGCTTCGACGAGGACGAGACAGTGTTCTCCGAGTGGGTGGAACTACGTAATTACCCACAGGCCGTCAAGGCATTTGACGTGGGCGTTGTGCCACTACGCCAGAGCCGATTCAACGATTGCAAGTCCTACCTCAAGGGGCTGGAATACGCCGCCTTGGGCATACCCTTTGTTGCCTCACCCTCTGCCGAGTACGTCTACGCTAACCAGCAGGGGCTAGGGCTAATCGCCAAGGAGAAGCACGACTGGCTGAAGCAACTCAACCGACTGCTGACCGGCGATAACACCGAACTAATCGAGGCTGGTATAGCCTTCGCTAAAGAGAACACCTACGAAAAGAACGCCTGGAAATGGGCAGAAGCATGGAGCAGCCTACTGTGAACATCTCAATCTTTACCCCTAGCCACAACCCCCAGTACCTAGACCAAGCCTACGAGTCGCTGGTAGCCCAGACTGACGCTGACTGGGAGTGGCTGGTACTGCTAAACAACGGTGCCAAGTGGCGTGTGCCTAACCCAGAAGACTACCGAGTGCGAGTCATTGAGTGCCAGTCCTACGACATGGGCGTGGGCTTCTACAAGCGGTTGGCGGCTAACAACTGCACCGGCGATGTGCTTATCGAGCTAGACCATGACGACATGCTCATGCCCGAAGCAGTCGAGAGCGTGAGAGAAGCCTTCGAGATTAGCGACAACATCGTGTTCGCCTACTCGGACTTCGCACAGATCAACGCTGACGGCACCCCGAACTTCGACGAGTTCGACCACAACTACGGCTGGAGTTATAAGGACGAGGACGGACACCACGTTTGCCACTCGTTCCCACCCTACCCCCACAACATTGGCTACATCTGGTACGCCCCTAATCACCTGCGAGCGTTCCGCAAGACCGCCTACAAGGACGCTGGTGGCTACAACCCCAGCATGCGATTGCTAGACGACCAAGCCCTGATGTACCACCTGTTCCGCCAAGGTGAGTTCTACTTCATCAAGCAGAACCTCTACCTGCAACGTGTCCACAAGGAGCAGACTCAGGCACAGTCCGAGTTGAACGCTCAGATTCAGGTGCAGACTGTCGAACTCTACGACCAGTCCATTCAGGACATGGCGATGATTTGGGCTAAGCGACGTGGTCTCAAGTGCCTAGACCTAGGTGCGGCTCACGGCAAGCCAGTGGGCTACGAGGGCGTGGACATCTACCCAGGTGCCGGTGTGGATTACGTTGGGGATTTCCTCAAGCTCGACCTGCCAGACGATTCGGTTGGCGTCATCAGGGCTGTGGATTTCTTGGAGCATGTGCCGGACAAGGTGGCGGTGATGAACAAGATTTGGCGACTGCTCGCTCACGGTGGCATGTTGCTCAGCCTGACCCCCAGCACCGATGGTCGGGCGGCGTTCCAAGACCCCACCCACGTTGCCTTCTACAACGAGAACTCCTTTTGGTACTACACCAACGAGGCTCACCGCAAGTTCGTGCCTGAGATCGAGGCGGAGTTCCACCCCTCAAGGGTCGCAACTATTTATTTATCTGACTGGCACCGAGCCAACCAAATGCCCTATGTGCAGGCTAATCTCGTTGCAATTAAAGGCTTTTTCAACGACTTCGGTGGCCTAAAAAATCTTTGATAAAATACTTGACAAGGGGTGGCGTGTCACAGTACCCTTGTAATGTTCTAGGGAAGGAGAACACATGACATACACACCAGTAACCAGTCCACGCTTTACCCACCTACTCGCTGAAGAGATGTGGGAACGAGCACAAGTAGGCAAGCCAACGGCACTTGGTACCCCATTGCGATACAGCTCGGCATTTGCCTGCGCTCGCCAGCAGGGCTACTACGCCTTTGACGGCGTACCCAGCGAGCCAATGGACGAGGCAGGAGCCTGGGTCACAGGTATCGGAACCATTATCCACGAAGCAGCACAGGACGCAATCCTGCGGAAGTACCCTGACGCTGAGTTCGAGGTAGCCAGTGGCACCGACTACATCAGTGGCTCATGCGACGCCCTAATCCCACACCCAGACGGCGAGGCTACCCACGTCCTCTGGGAACTTAAGACTATGGGCACCTACTCATTCGACAAGCAGATGGGCTGGAACCGTATGCGTGGCGAGTGGAAATACCCCGAAGGCCCAGCGATGAAGGCCATTACCCAGGCAGGCATGAACGCTCTCGGTATTGAAGGCACCCGTGAGGGAGTTCGTATCGAGTACGTGGTCATGGGCTCAGTCACCTTTGAGGCACTCTCGCTGACCAAGGCAGACAAGATGGACGTTGAGGACTACAACCGCTTCTTGGGTGAGTTCTGGATTGAGCGTGAAATCTGGGAGCCGCTGGCACTGGCTGAGCTGAAGCGAGCCGAGGGAATCTACAAGGACTTCGAGCAGGGTCTGTTGTCAGACCGTATCGCCATTGACGATGAGGGCAACCCACTTGCTCTTAACCCAAACGGTAGGGCGTGGCAGTGTGACTACTGCGCTTTCCACTCCGTTTGCAAGTCTGATGAAGAGGGAGTAATCTCTATCACTCAGAGCAGTATCCAAAGAAGGGACGTGTCTAATGGCTAAGGCTAGAAGCACTATTGAACTTGTCGTGTGGTTCAACGACGAGCGTGAAGAGGACGGCGTAGCCGTTGCAGAGATAGAGGATTGGGCGTGGGACAAGGTTCTTTGTGAGAACTTTCCTGGCGTTCAGTTCGTAAGCGTAATCAAATCAGAAAGGACTTTATAATGAAGTCGGAAAGCATTAACGAGTTAGCAGCCGCCTTAGTCAAGGCTCAGGCTGAGTTCGGTGCAGTGCCCAAGGGTTCGGTCAATCCGTTCTTCAAGAGCACCTACGCCGCACTACCAGACGTGGTAGCCCACGCCACCCCGATCCTTGCCAAGCACGGTCTGGCAGTAAGCCAGTTCATTGACGGCGAGTTCGTGGTCGAGGGCCTCACCACCTACTTGCTTCACACATCTGGGCAATACATCGCCCACACCATGAAGCTCCACTTGGTCAAGGACGACCCACAGGCACAGGGTTCGGCGGTCACTTACGCCCGACGCTACGCCTACATGGCTGCCCTTGGGCTGGTGGCAGACACCGATGATGACGGCAACGCCGCCAGTGCGCCACGTCAGCAGGCACCTGCTCGACCAGCACAGTCAGCACCCAAGCCCATTGGCAACATCACCAGCGACAACGCAGACATTCAGGAGATTATCGAGGCCGCCAGGTTGGCACCTACCGATGAGTTCTTGAACAGCCTGGCTGAGCAGTACGCCCAGCGTGGTCAGTTGTCGGACAAGCAGATTGCCGCTGGTAAGAAGAAGGCTTACGGAGTCCTGAAGAACAACCAGGTCAAGTCAGCCAAGGACATCATCACCTCAGTATTCGAGAACGCTACCGAAGAGGAACCGTTCTAATGACCAGAGAAGAGAAAGAGATTGCCGAGCGCAATCTACACCGAGGAAGCCACTCAGAGATTGGCCTTGCAGAAGTATCCGAGTCAGAGGAATACAGGGAGTTTATGACCAATGCAGAATTACTTAAAGCAGTTAAAGAGTTTGGCGAACGCATGGACTCAATCACGGCGGTACTCCGGCGTTTTAACGAGGACATTAGCCGCCACATTGGTGCTGTTGCTGAGCCAGATAATTCCAGCTCACTCCGCAGTTATAGCGAAGCCTTCGACAGAGCCTTTAACGGTAAGCCTGACTTCTCAGGACTCACGATCCGTCGAAATAAGTAGCGCAGTAGTCCTAGCCCCTGACGTAATTGCCGCTTGGAACAAGGTCGCCTGGTGTGAAACCCACGGCAACTGGCAACACCAAGGGTGGTTGTACGAAGGTGGTCTGGGCATACTGCACTCGAACTGGGCCTCTTACGGTGGCTACAAGTACGCACCACACGCTTGGCTGGCTACCCCAGTTGAGCAGATAGCAGTAGCATTGAAGATTCAGCACGGATTACCAACACCAGACCAGCACGGCTGTGCCAACTGGTAAGAAAGGAAAACATGGAACTAGATTTTGACCAATGGCTAGAGATAGGTAATGGCAGTTGATTACTACAAGGTTCTATGCCGCATGGTGGACCTAGGGCTGACCACCGTAGAGGAAGTACGCATGGTGGTCAAGGAGATTAAGGCTGAGACTCAGACCGATAACTCTGATGAAGCCGAGCGACTCTGCGACCTGCTAAACCAAGCCATTATTAACAACGGCTGGATACCCTTTCACCTGACCGACGCCATGATCGGTGAGATGGACAGCCTGCTCAGCGAGGGGCATGAACCTGCCCTAATCGAGAAGGTCATTGACTGGGCTATCAAGGACGACTTCTGGAGTATGAACGTACTCAACCCAGCCAAGCTCCGCAAGCACTTTCAGACCCTCGTAGCCAAGGCTGAGAAGGCTTCTAAGGCGTTAGAAGAAGCCGCCCAGCGTAGGGTAGCGGAGTTTGATTTCAGCGAGTTAGAGAGGCGTAGAGCCGAAGCAGTGCCCAAGCCTGCCCACCTAGACCTTAAGGCCGCCTTACGTTCGGAGAACCAGGGCGACGTTGAGGTAGAATAGAGTTCCCATGGAAGACATAGACTTCACTAACGGCGTCACCCTCACCCCAGAGGAAGTGCTCGCATGCTCACTAGAAAACCCTGAATACTGCGAGGCTTGCCAATGATTTTGGTCTTGTTATTTATCCCACCGTTGGTCATCTTCGGTGCCGCTGCCTACTTACTGCTCAAGGTCGGTAAGAAGAAGTAGCCTCTGTTATGCTTTAAGCATGACAAATCCGCAGAAAATCAAGGGTTCAGCGTGGGAGCGAGCAGTCGCTGACTGGCTTTCCGAGAACGGCTTTCCTATGGCTGACCGACGCTACGGTGCTGGTCACACGCAGGACAAGGGCGACATCATTGGGGTGCCTAATTTTGCATTAGAGTGCAAAGATCACGCCAGCATTAACCTGGCTCAGTTTCTAGACGAAGCCATCATCGAGGCCGTCCACGCTAAGGCTCGGTTCGGTGCTGCGATTATCAAGCGACGCAGGAAACCAGTAGACCAGTCTTATGTGGTAATGTCTTTAGCGCAGTGGGCGGAGCTAATAAGGGAGAAGTAATGAGCGTTCATTTTATGTCACAGTCAGTAGACTGGGCTACACCTGAATGGCTCTACGAGGAACTCGACAAAGAGTTTCACTTCGACTACGACCCATGCCCACTCTACGGAGCAAGCGGTGACACCGATGGGCTGTCTGTTGAATGGGGGGGGGCGACCTTTTGCAACCCACCTTACGGCAGGGCTATCGGCAAGTGGACCGCTAAGGCCGTCGAAGAAGCCGCCAAAGGCAAGACCGTGGTGCTCCTAATCCCCAGCCGGACCGACACGATCTGGTGGCACCGAGACATTATGCCAGCCTCGGAGATTCGATTTATCAAGGGGCGGCTGAAGTTTGGGGGCAGTAAAAACTCTGCCCCATTCCCTAGCGCACTGGTCATTTACCGTCCAAAAACGTGATACAATTCTTTCTCTCTAAGAGAAAGGCTCAAAATGAGCGTAGATACCACCGTTACCATTGTTGGTAACATTGTCCACGACCTTGAGTTGTCATTCCTAAGCGATGGCAAGTCTAAGGTGACGTTTGCAGTAGCAGTAAACCGTGAGGTGAACGACCAGAAGTTCGTGTCGTACTTTGACTGCACTGCCTGGGGTAAGTTGGCTGAGAACGCCGCTAGTTCCTTCAAGAAGGGCGAGCGAGTAATCGTGTTCGGTCAGCTCCGTCAGAACTCCTTTGAGCGCAAGGACGGCACCAAGGGTTCAGCAATTGAGATCGTAGCCAGCGAAGTAGCGGCGTCGGTCCTCTGGGGCACGACTACTTTTACCAAAGCCTAATGCCGGACCTCGACCTCATCTCTCTCAAGACCGCCGTAGAAGCATGTATCTCGGCGGCTGAGAGGGAGAAAGACAATTCTCCTGAGCAACTTCAATACTTGACAGCCGGTAAGAAACTTGCTACCTTGATTGAAGAGTTCCTAGTGACTCGGAACAAGGAGAATACAGATGGCAAAGAAAAGCCTGCAACAAAGCTTTACGGAGTTCCACGAAAGTAATCCAGCCGTATACCGTGCGCTCGAACGACTAGCCCTACAGATGTGGGAGCGTGGTCGTCGGCGTATCGGTATCGGCATGTTGTTTGAAGTGCTGCGGTGGGATTACTACCTGCAAACCAATGATCCGAACAGCGACCTGAAGTTGAATAACAACTATCGGGCGTACTATGCTCGACTGTTGATGAGCAATCACCCAGAATGGGTAGGTCTGTTCAAGACCAAGAAAGTAAAGGGAGAATAATGAGAACCATTAAGTGTCTGTATAAGGCAATTAAGCTGGCAGTCAAGGTAAGACTGAACCAGCAAGTGAACATCAACGTGCGGCATGCGTTTCGCTACTACTACGGTGTCTCGCTGCGTGAGCGTCATCTGAAAAGGAGCAAGTAATGACTGACTATGTTGATGTACGAACAAGCGCACGAGAGGCCACGTTCCCTACCCTGTACGAAGCAGAGTATTGGGCAGAGCGAGTCCTGAACGAATACCCACCGATGGGCTACAACACAAGTTGCTCTATCCGCAAACTTGAGGGAGACTTCTGGAGAGTTGATGTCAAGCGTTGGAACAGTTGCGACTAATGAACCCGATAATTGTTATCCTGGTCATCTGGGCGTTGGCTGTAATGGCCTTAAAGCGGAACTAATGACCCACGCTTGGGAACTCTGGCTACTGTTAGTGCCACTCGTCCTGCTGATTGGCTTCTACGCTTGGTCAGACCGATGACCCACGTTGAACGTATAGAACTACGAGAGAAGCACAAGTTAATCAAATGGCATGAATTGGAAATTTGCGATGAGTGTGACTTTCACTATCCATGCGACGTAATCAAGGTGCTGGACTACCTCGACGTTGTTGAACCTATGCCTGAGATTAACTGGGCTGGTGGGAAGTGAGTTGGAAAGAAGAAGCTCGCTGCAAGGGTGAGCCACTTTCGACGTTCTTTATAGTCGGACCGTTGGATAACGTAGCCCAGGCTCACGCCAACTGGCCTCGGATCAACGAATTGTGCGGCAAGTGCCCAGTCAAGCAGAACTGCTTGGACTATGCCCTTGATAACCACATTAGGCAAGGTATCTGGGGTGGCAAGACCTACCAGCAACGTAGAAAGTACCGTAAAGAACGGGATAAACAACAGGCTATTGACAAGTTATCCACAAGATAGTATGCTTGTTGTGTGACCGATTGGGACAGAGCCAAGTGCATAGGATTGACCGAGCTGTTCTTCGACGAGCGACCCTTAAAGGTAGAGCAGGCTAAGGAACTATGCGCTTTCTGTCCCATTAAGAACGACTGCCTGACTTGGGCGTTGGAGCACCGAGAAGCCTATGGTGTCTGGGGTGGTCAGACTTACGACGAACTACGGATAACGGCGTCGCTACTGGGATACAAGCCAGCGAGCCGACAAGAGGAAGTGCAACATGGGACACGCAAGGGATACGACTGGCACAAGCGAACCAACACGCCTATCGAAGAGGACGAAGTGGGCAACGACATCTGTGGGTGTCGAACGGCAGCACGTTCAGAGGCTCGTCAGCGAATGGCTAAGTATCGAGCCAGGCTTCGATCCGTCAGCGTATCTGAGTGAAATCTGTGAGCTGTTTAACGTCACTCCCGAAGAGGTAATGGGTGACCGTCGCTCCGCTAATCTAATCAAGCCACGCCACCTATTCTGGGCGTGTCTGCGTGAGCATGGTAAATGGTCTTATCCTGCCATTGGTGACTATGTAGGCAGGGACCACACGACAGTCATGGTGGCTATACCAAAGGTGCCGAAAGACTTAGTAAAAGCCATTGGAAACTTAGTCGCTTCACTCGGCTAAAAGCCAAGGGGCGTAAGGGTTTTCTGACCAACTCCGCTAGTGTATCGGGGACTCCGCTAGTGTATCGGGGGGCCGAATCGGGGAGCGTACTCAGGGGAGTAGCGTCCTGGTCGCTCATTACCGGCTGACTAGGCCGACCCGATCCGGTAAGTTCGAGTGTAGCATAAGTTCGAGCGTGTCGAGTTCGCCGCCAGGTTCGAGCTGGTAATCCGTTCGACACTGCCGCTAATAAGTAGGTGTAGTTCGGTGTCTCTCAGGTTTCTCAGGTTCGCTAAAAAATAAACTTGACACTTGGAGCTGATGATGGTTTAATGGTTCTAGTCCGGTTTGACTGCCGGTATAACTAAAGGAGTAGTAAATGAGTAATGAAGTAATCGTAGGGGACTATCGGCTGCGTGTCGAGTTCGATGAGATGAGTGCCGAGCACGACAGTCCGAGAGACTGGGATAACTTGGGGACCTTTATCACCTGGGACCGAGGCTACAATTCACCTGATAAAAATGAGTTCGACAGTCCTGAAGACTTTTTGGAATGGTGGAATGAGTTTTCTTTTGACGGTGTAATGCTGCCGGTGTTTAAGTTCGAGCACAGTGGCGTTAAGTATTCGACCCGTCCGTTCAGTGATCCCTGGGATAGCGGTCAGGTAGGTTTTATTTATGCGCTAGGTGAGACACTGGAGTTTAACGGTTTCTATCCTACCGATAAGGAGCGAGCTACCGAGGTCCTGCGGTCCGAGGTAGATACCTACTCTCAGTGGGCTAATGGTGAGGTGTATTACTTTAACCTGGAGCGTAAGGTTCTCCACGAGTGCAGTTGCGATAACTGCGACTATGACGGCTGGGACCTTATCGAGTCCTGCGGCGGCTTTATCGGTGGAGTGCCGCTAGATAGTATGGACCTACCTGCCGAGCTAATCGAGGCCGCTAGTAAGTTGGCCGGAGTTCTTGACACTAGAGTGTCGAGTAAGTAGTATCTAAATGTCCCGTGACTGGGACCTAACTAATAAAGGAGTAGTAAATGATTAAAGTAATTTTGAGTAGTCAGGTCCTACGGGACCTAGCTACCGTAGGCCAATGTGCCAGTAAGGATAAGGCCAGTAATTTGTTGCAGCGTGTCGTATTCGAGCCAGGTGTTGAGGGTTCGATTAAGGCCTATGCGACTGACGGCTTCCGTATCGCTGAGGTAGTCCGAGAGACTGCCGAGGGGAGTGAGCTGGGCCGGTTTGAGATTAACGCTAAGGACCTTGACGGTGCGATTAAGGCCATAGGTGCTAAGTATCGTGGTGAGGTTGTAATCGAGGTGTCCGAAACTACGATTACGATCACCGTTGGCGGTTCGAGCATTGCGTTGTATCGCCAGGACCAGGGCGGCGCTGGTAAGTATCCCGACCTGTCTCACTTATGGCCTGCGAGTTTCACGGGGTTCGACGGTTCGATAGCCTTTAATCCTAAGTATCTCGCTACGCTGACTAAGTTGGCCGGTATGGACGAGTTCGTTCAGGTTCAGGCTAATGACCAGTCCCGTCCCGTGTTATTTGTATCTAAGGACGGTGCGACTAAGTACCTACTAATGCCGGTGAGGAGCTAACGATGGATAACCTAGATGAAGTTCTAAAGGCTTTAGAGACTAATCAGGCCGCTTGGATAATGACTAAAGATGACTTTGAGGCCGAAATTATGTTTCAGATTTCAGATAGCGACTGGGCCGAGGTGGTTCGCCGTTGGAAGAGGTTAAGCGGTTTTGCGTTTTCTGAAATGTTTGACAATTTGCGCCAGGCCTACGATGAGGTGGCTAATGGATAAGTGGATAGTTCAGGACTGGGCCGGTAATGTCTTTTTCGGTGGTAAGGAGTTCGACAGTTTCGAGGAAGGCTGGGATTACATCTACGTCAATGACCCCGAGCCTGATGAGAAATCGCCGGAGTGGAAAGACCACTGGTTCGATGACTACTATGTAGTCCGTAAGTATCGCCAGGTTGAGGTTGAGATTAGTTTTAAGGTAATGGTTAATACCGATGAAGTAGATAGCTTGACTACCATTGAGGACTGGGCGATTAGTGCGCACGGCCTAAATGACTACGAGCGGCAGTCTTACGCCCGTGTCACTTGGGTAGGTGATCCACGATGATTAAGTATCATTACCAATTCACTACCGGCCTAACGGTTGAGGCCGAGAGTGTCGAGGCCGCCGAGGTAATCATCAACAGGTGGCTAGACATTCTTGCGACGGTTCAAGCATTACCGGACCGTCCCTGGGCATTAACTTTTGAGGACTGCGACTGGTTCGAGGTGACTAATGCCTAAGTTTATAGTTCAGCGTAAGGCTACAGTTTGGTGCGAGGTTCAGGTTGAGGCCGAGGACCAGGACCACGCTTTAGAAGTGGCAGACTGGGGAGACTCTACCGAGGCTAAGGACTCTTGGGAATGGGACGAGTTCGAGGACCAGGTTGTAATCGAGGTGACTAATGACTAGCCGCCTATACCAATTTACGGCTTGGGTTTGTGTCGAGGCTGACACTACCGAGGCCGCCGAGGCGATGATAGATAACTGGGTGGACCTTATTGGAGCTATCGAGATTGAGGGCCTTAGTTGGCCTGATTGCGAATGGTCCGAGGTGACTTATGAGTAGGTCCGACAAGTTGGCTTGGTTAGTGGCCTTAGTAGTGTTTCTACTGGTTCGGGGTTTCTTACACTGGTTCGATACCAATGTAATGAGCTGCGACATTAGGGTATGCGGTCCGGATCACTTGCCATTATTCGGCGGTGTTATCGCTGCCAGTGTATTCCTAATCGGCTACGCCAGTCTAAAGGGTTCGAGATGACCCTGCGAGACTATCTAGTAGCGTTTGGTTCGATCCCGTCCTGGTTCGTAGTGTTTCACTATCTCAGGGACCACGCCGCTACTAGCTCCCCTGGTTATCCCGTCGCCGGTTATCTGCCGGTAGTAGGTGCTACTGGTTTAGTAGGGGTCCTGGTCCTGGTTTATCTGGCGTTAAGAATGGGGAGAGATCAACGGGACTAAACGACATTAGAGAATGAGAGACTACCGGCGGCAGAATTGCCGCCGGTTTAGTCTTTCTCAGGTTTCTTAGAATTGGTCCTAAGAATGTTTGACACGGGGCCTAGAGTCTGGTTTAATAGATGTATCCCGATGACTACGGGCTAAATAAAGGAGCAGAAAATGAGTATTGACACTAAAAACGAGTTTCTAGGGGAGATGGGAGACTATCCCGTTAATCTCCTGAGAGATTACCTAGCGGGCCAGGGCATAGACTGGGTTAGCGTCGTAGAATTGGGAGATGAGTTTGTTATCTCTATTAAGGCTGCAGACATTAACGGGTCTATTAAGCTTGCAGAGATGGCACTAATCGGTAGCCTAACCTCGTTTGGCGATTACGAGATCGCGGACCTTAATAGAATGGTCAGCCCCATTAACGGCACTATCGTTTCATCTAGTTTGACAGTGACGGCTAACTAATGGAGCGGACACTTAACGTTTGGGAGACGGTCCGTGACGAGGACTATGGAGACAGCTACCTCGTGGAGCCTGGTTTCATTGTCACGGGCTATTTATGCCGTGACGATGTCGAACGTTCATTTATCGAACGCCACACTACGCCAGGGCCCTGGAGCTCACTAGGCCAGTTGAAGGCAGCTCACGCCGCCGCCGGTAAGTTCTACTTTTCAGATGGAGCGGTGCGTTTCTTCGGGGCCCGCTTCAATGAGATGATTGGCGGCCGGTTGCTAATAGATAGTGTCCAGCCACCTTACGGGGGCCGCCAGTATCGGGTGAGCGTTTGGGGAGATGATGCTATTACCAATAGCCGCCTGGGAGAGTTCTATACGCTCGCCGCCGCTCGTCGGTTTGCCCGTGAGATCATTAAGGCCGCTAATGAGTAAGGCCGATGAATTTATGGTTATGCGGACCCCTAGCGACGGAGCATTAGCGGTTAGCGAGTTTGTCACCGATGGATACGATACCTGGCTAGAGACTGTCCGCTATTACGGCTACCCTGAGAGGGTTTGCCGGTCCTTATTCCTAGAACATTTGAAGCGTAATTACTGGAGCGTGGCCCAATGAATAGTGAAATGCGTTGCTACTGGGTCCTGGTTTCTTTAACGGTCCTAGCTGGAGCGTTTAGCTACCTGAGATGATCAACTAAAGGAATGAGAGGGCCGGTCCTTAGGGGCCGGTCCTTTCGTTTTTAGGGTTGAGATGGGAGAGGTAAGGGTAAAGCCTATCGGGCATTCACCCCACTCCCCACACTCTCACCGCTCTCACACTCTCCGCACGGTTTGACGGGGGGTTTGCCCACGGGGTAGTAGTTTATAGTTAGTTTATCACCTCTCTGGGAAACTGTCATTTCCGCTTTTTCCCAAGGCTTTTGCTTGAAAACGGACTCAGAGTTGCGTGATTCTCGACCATCGCTTTTAGCCTCAACCTGGACTGTCAGAAAGTTGGCTGCTGGGGCTATCAAAAGTGGTGTCAGCTGGGTTCAGTGGTGGGCTGTCTTAGAGATGTTTTTTATCTAAGTGAGAAGCACCAGGGCTGACTCGAAGTTAGGGCTGACGATCCCTCGACTACATCTACCGCCATAGCCAGATAGATAATAAGACTGCTTCGCAGCAGTATTTACTTACACCTATTCCCGCATTTCCCTCAACTCAAAAGAGTCTGCAATCCAGACCGCACAGCGCAAGGCCCGTCTGTGGTCCGAGGACCTCGACATTTCCCTAAACCACAAGTCCAACATGTTTCAGGGTGCGCTAACCGAATGACGCTCTAACCGCCTAGCTACGGACTCAGTGTTCCGTGAGGATTCTCACCTGCAACCGCTAACTCACCTGGCGGATAAGGGGCCGAAGCCAAAGTTAAATTGTAAGTACCCTACCATCATACACCATCACGGGGCCCGAATGGTACACGCCGGTCAAAAATCTTTATGGTAGCCTAGAGTCATGTGTTTAACCTGCGGCTGTGGCCAACCCTTTAACAAGCACGGCAAAAAGACCCTCGATACTGCTAACCAAAAGTACGCTGCCAAGCCGTTGATTCAGCCAAAAAAGAAAAAGAAAAAGAAGTAGGCAGTCGCTACCACCTGCTAAGGTGTCGGCGTACCAAGTTGGTACTAGGGAGAAAATCCCAAACAATCATCTGTCTGCCTCGACACTTGATAACTTTAGATACTGAACCCCCTGACTTCGGTTGGGGGGTTTAGTGTTTCTAGGCTACAGATTGAAGAGTTTCTAGACTACAGATTGTAATACCAGATGTTGTACCAGTTGGCTCAGAAATGCAGCACCCCGACTCATGTAGAGAAGGTACACAAGTCGGGGTCTGCGGCTGGTGGAAAAAGGGGGAAAACCACCAGAACTGACTATACACTATACTTGGTGCCATGACGGTTATTGCGGCAATCATTTCGGACACCGAGTACGGCATAGCCGGAGACTCCGGTGCCTTCGATGGTTCGATAGCCTCGACGTTGGCTGATCCTAAAGTGTGGAAGTCCGGACCCTGGCTAGTGGGCGTTTGTGGCTCAATCAAGATTATGGAGATAGCTCGGACTGCGAAAGTGGGCGAACCCTACGCACTACGAGATGTCATAGCAAGAGAGATAGCCGGTCTTAACGTCGAACTCGGAGACTGGGAAGTTTTGACTACAAATGGCAAGGGGCTGTGGTCCATAGGTGACGACCTCAGCGTGTGCCACTACAAAGACAAATACATGGCGGTGGGCCAAGCCGACATCGCACTAGGCGCACTCTCGGCCCTCTACATGACCTCGGACTTCGGAGTTGGACCCATACTCCAAGCTACCCTTGCGGCCTCTGCTTTACATAACGTCTATGTGCAATCCCCCTATAAGATACTTACCCTACCTAAAAAATAAAAATTTTTTTTACGCTTCGCTGACAGGGGCTAGTCCGTGGTATCAAGTCTTTGATACCACTACGCACGGCGTCACGACACTAGTATTGCCCTATAACGAAAGGAACACCAATGCCACTCAAGAAGGGTAAATCCCAGAAGGCTGTAAGCGAGAACATCAAGACTGAGATGAAGGCAGGCAAGCCCCAAAAGCAAGCCATCGCCATCGCCCTCAACGTCGCAGGAAAGTCTCGTAAAAAGAAATGATTGAATTATTTAGTAGTAGCGACTTTGTAATACAAGCAGATGAGGAAGGTGTCTCGGTACGATCCGTCAAGGACAAGACTTTTACCATCGTTCCTTGGGAAAAGATTATGGACGCCCATGAGTATTGCTTCGACGCTGAGGAATGGGAATGAACGACTCCGCCGCTTTTATTATTGCGCTCAATGACATTAAGGAAATGCACCTTAAGAAGTCAAGAGACTACGGGCGACCCGACAAGCCGTTCGCTAATGTCCAAGCCTCAGAGGACTGGGGCATACCAGATTGGATTGGCACCCTCGTCCGTGCCAACGACAAGATTCGCCGTTTGCAGGCCGTAGCACAAGGTAGCAAGCTGGCGAATGAAGGCGTAGAGGACAGTCTTATAGACCTCGCTACATACGCTGTGATAGCATTAACCCTATACCGTCAAGGAGACAAAAATGAAAATCAAGACCAACGTAGTGTCAGCCCATCTTACTGCCCTGTTTGCGGCGGCTTTCAGTGTCGTTGCACTAATCCACCCAGGCTTTAAGGAACCAGCAGTAGTTCAGGCTATTGCTACCTCACTGCCAGTCGTCGTTGCCGGAGCCATTGAGGCGTACCACCTTCTTACCCACCGTCAGTTGCAGGCCGCTTTGGCGACCATCGCCACAACCGCTAAGGTTGCCGAGAACGCCGTGACCCCAGTAGCAACGACAAATGGACCAACCGCCTAAACCGTTTGACATTGGTTTATCGCTACGCAAGTGGCTTGACCTTAACCTAGCTGGCTTTCTTACCACGCTCGATCTTGGACAAGACGATTCGTGGCAAATGCCAGTCATCGAGGACTTCGTTCTTGTAGTCGCAGTCAAGGACTACAAGGACGGGGGTTCCTCGGTATTCTCTATTACCCCAGGCGACTTACCACGGTACAGAACGCTTGGGCTTTTACATTCGGTAATCAACAGTGGCAATTAGCGCAATACAACGTAAGAAGTATTTTGAGGCTCGCTCGGCAGGCTTCTCTATTGCTGACTCTGCTCGCAAAGCCAAGATGTCCGAGTCCACCGGACACCGACTTGAGAAGGCAGTTAAGACCCTCAAGGAGTCTGATGACATTGACTCATCAGCTCGTAACTATCGTGAACTAAAAGTAGAGGCGAAACTCGAAGGCCCACGCCCCTACGAGAAACTCAGCCCTGAAGCCCAACGTGCCCTAGAGGACTTCGGCTATTTCCGCCAGCGTTACTTTGGTCGTATCTCGACCCCGTGGCAGGAAGAGGCCGGTGTCACCCTAGTAGAATTGCTAGAGACGCCGGAAAAGGAATACGTGGTTATGAACATGCCACCTGGTTCCGGTAAGACTACCCTTATCCACGACCTCATCTGTTGGATTATCTGCCGTGACCGTGGGGTGCGATTACTGCTTGGTTCGCACACCCAAAAGGTCGCCAACAACATGGCAGGCCGTATTCGTAAATCGCTAGAGCGTGTGGTGGTTGAGCCACCAGATAACGAACTGATTGCCCACGGACTCGCCACCGCCGCTGAGTCCACGATGGCACTGGACTATGGACGTTTTAAGCCAGTTGAGCGTGACCTCTGGACTAGAGAGCAATTCATTGTCGAACAGCCCGAAGAGCAGGGCGGCACCTCGGAAAAGGAACCTACCCTTTCCGCCTATGGGTATGACTCTGGCTACCTCGGTGGTCGCTTCGATGGTTGCTTCTGGGACGACGTTGTAACGGAAAAGAACACCCGTAGTGCCGACCTCAAAGAGAACCTCGAAAACGACTGGCAGGACATAGCCGAGTCACGCCTTGAGCCAAACGGCATGCTTGCCCTCATTGGACAGCGACTCGCCGCCGACGACTTATACCGCTTTGCCCTCGACATGGAAATGCCCCTTGAGGACGAAGAAGCCATGCTCGATGACGGCATGAGCGAGGAAGAGGTTGAGGCACTCCGCAAGGACAAGAAGTACCGCCACCTGCTTTACCGTGCCCACTACGAGGATCGGTGCAAACCAGAGAACCACAAGCGAACTGCCCCAGCCTACCCAGAGGGTTGCCTGCTTGACCCTCGACGCCTTGGCTGGCGTGAAATCTCAGCCCTGATTGCCAACCGTGGTCAGCGGTACCGAGTGGTGTACCAGCAAGAAGATACCGACCCTGACGAGGTATTGGTCAAGACTGAGTGGGTCTGGGGTCATGGGGAGAACCCTGGGTGCGTGGACAAGGACCGTGACCTATGGGAAATCCCTAGGGGTATTAGTGCTAGGGACTGCCTAGTGGTCGCCACGGCTGACCCTTCGCCTACCCAGTTCTGGTCTATTCAGTGCTGGCTGTATCACCCTGAGTCCCAGCAACGGTTCCTGCTTGACCATTTGCGTCAGCGCATGGAAGCCTCACGATTCCTTGACTACAACCTAAATGACGGTAGATACACCGGAGTTATGGAAGATTGGCAGAACCTGTCAGAGTCGCTCGGATTCCCAATTCAGTATTGGATTATTGAAAATAACGCCGCTCAGCGGTTTATGCTTCAGTACGATTACGTCAAACAATGGAAGATGTTGCGCTCGGTTGAGATCATTCCCCACAACACAAATGCTATTAACAAGCAGGACGAAACGCTTGGTGTTTCCGTGTTACAGCCACACTACCGCTTTGGTCGTGTAAGATTACCAGGTAAGGGCGAAGGCCGTATTCGCTCCATGAAGCTGATTGACGAGGTAACGAAGTACCCACATGGTACCCGTACCGATGACTGCGTAATGGCGCAGTGGTTTCTGGAGTGGAACATTCCAAACCTTTACATGCCTAAAACTACGCAAGCAACAGCGTGGCGACCCACATGGGTTAAGAAAGCCAACACTACATTGAGGTTATAAGTGGCCCTATCCGCAGACAACGAAAAAGCCGCAGCCCAAGTCGTTACCATGTATCAGGAGCGACGCCGAGAGCGTGGCGGTCTGTTTGGTCGAATGGAAGAAATTCGCCGTCACTATAACGGCGACATCATTGTTCCCCTGCCGGAACTTGATGAGATGGAAAAGCCTGCGATTCCTAACCTGATTGCTCAGGGTATTGACCAGTTCGCTATGCGTGTGGCGTCAGTTATGCCTGACGTAAGTTACTTGCCAGTTCGCCCAGGTATTCAAGTGTCGGAGAACAAGGCCCGTGACCGTCGCCTTGCCAACCTTGGTTGGTGGGACATGAACAAAATGCCGACCAAGCTCCGTCGCCGTGCTCGTCACTTGACCGCCTACGGTATGAGTGCCGTCACTATCTCACCTGTCTCGATCTATCACGATGACAAGCGCAACATGCCCCACTGGCGTGTACGCAACCCCCTTTCGACTTACCCTGCTCCAATGCTCGACCCCGACTCAATGGAGCCAGCAGACTGTATCTTTACTGACCGCCGCCCCCTCGGCTGGTTGAAGCAGAACTACCCTCACCAGATGTCCATTCTGTACCGTGGCACCAAGGCCGACAGCGACATGTTCGAGGTATTGGAATACATGGACAGCAATGAGACTGTCTTGATTGCCGTTGGTGCTGAGAAGCCTAAGTCCGACACTTACTCGGTTGAGACTGGTAAGGGAACTGCCTCGCACATTATCTTGGAGCGTATCCCTAACCGTGCTGAGATTTCCCCAGTGGTTATCGCTGGTCGCATTACCCTTGACCGTTTGCAGGGTCAGTTCGACCAAATGCTTGGCACCTATCAGCGCATGGCGAAACTTGACGCCCTTGACCTAATTGCCCGATTCCGTAACGTATTCCCCGATGAATGGGTTGTCTCGACAAGCAACAGCCCATCGAGCCCTCGTATTATCCAAGAGGCCAACGGTAAAGAAGGTATCCGTGGAATTGTGGACAAGGGACAAATGCAGGTTACACACCTGCAACCTGGCTCGACTACCGGCGAAGCACTCGACCGAATGGAAAGGGCACAACGCCTCACGGGCGGTATTCCTGCAGAGTTCGGTGGAGAGTCACCAACTAACGTTCGCACAGCACGGCGTGGAGAAATGGTTATGTCCAACACCGTGGACATGCCGATTCAGGAGTATCAGGAAATCTTTGCTAACTCGCTAGAGGCAGAGAACCGCCGAGCCATCAAGATTATGAAGGCGTACTACGGCAGCAAGCCCAGCATGTTTTTCATGGGTACTGACGGCAAGGTAGTTCACCCCGACTACACACCTAACGAAGCCTTCGAGACTGACATGAACTACGTCAAGTATTCCATGCCAGGATCGGACGTGAACGGTATGGTCATCGCTATTGGTCAGCGTGTGGGTACCGGCATTATGTCTACCCAGACTGCCCGTGAAATGGACCCAGCCATCGAGGACCCAATCCGTGAGCGTGACCAAGTAGAAGTCGAATCACTACGTCGAGCCATGCTCGCTGGTCTTGAACAGCAGGCTACGCAGGGAACCCTTGACCCCTCGATTATTGCCGAGATTGCTCTGGCTAAGGCTGAGCGTCACGTCACCCTCGAAGCAGCGGTGAAAAAGATTCACGAAGAAATGCAGAAGAAGCAGGCCGACCAAGCCAACCAGATGTCGCAAATGCAACAGCAGGGTGGACAGCAAGAAGCTACGCCAGAAATGCAACCTGGTCTAGCCGGTGCCGCAGCCCAAGCCGCAGGCGCACCTGTACCACCACCGACTGCCGGTGTGCAAGACTTGAGCAGTATGCTTGGTGCTCTACGCCGTCCTGCTCGTCAGACCACAGCGGAGCAGGGACTCCAAGCCCCACAAGGAGCTTAGTAAATGCCACGTTCAGGTAGAGGCGGTGTTCGTCAAGGCACACCAGGTCAGGCTTACGGAAACCGTACCGATCTCAACGCAAGCCTGCCAGTCCAGACTGTCACAGGTCAGGGCTATGGCGTAGCGGCAGCACAGCAAGCCGCCCAGCGAGCAATTCCAATGGCGTCGCAACCAGTACCAGGTGCCAGCGCACCAGTCGCACCAGGTCAGGGTCCAATCCCTCAGCCAGCCCAGCCACAGCCAACAACTATCAGCAGTCAGTTGCCACCTATGCAGATGTACCCTGGCGAATTGAAGTTTGCTCACCCTACCGAAGCACCCAACGAACCCGTTACTACCGGACTGCCTTTTGGCGAAGGAGCCGGACCTGAAGCCTTGGCGACCAACTTTGGTCCACCGCTATCCGATACCCTCGGTACTTTGGCTCGTTCTGCAAACGCAACCCCAGCACTGATGGACTTGGCGAGGGCCGCTAGAAACTTAGGTATCTAATGGCAGCCGGTCCAGGTGCAGGTGAAGTAGCAGACATTCATAATGACTATGGCCTTGAGGTATCTCGCTATCAGCAAAACCTTAATCCGCTGACTGGTCAGAAGTTAAGCGCAGGGGAATACCTCGGCAAACTCACCTCTGAGAATCCTTATCTCATGCAGGCGAACCCACAACTCGCCTACTCATTAGCTCAGCAATACAAGTCTGGCTTGCTACCCAGCGACGTTAATTCGCAGTTGCACCTTGCCAAGATGATTCAAAGCGTGACCCAGCCGTACCAGAAGTTGTACGGAAGCAACGTTGGTATGTACGACACCCTAAATGAAAAGCAACCTGGCTGGTGGCAACAGGCTGTTACTGAGGGAACTAACTGGTTCGATAAAAACATCTTTAGCCCCATTCGTAATTTCATTGGCTCTAATCCGATTGCCAGAGACATAAACACTGGACTTAGTTATACGTTGCCTGGCGGTGCTGACTTGCAAACCGGCGTCGGTGCAGCAAGTGGAACCGTTGATTTAATTGGCGGTCTGTCCATGCTGGGTGTGAACACGGCTAACGATGTACGCAATCGCACGTTGCAAAACGGTGGTGACATAAACGGAGCATTAGCCGAAACACTTGGTCATGGTCTATACAGCGCAGCCGTTGGACCACACAACTTGCTATTTACGGCTAAGCACTACTACTCGTATTACAAGTCGCTTGAGAACATGTATGGCTCGGACTACGCCATGGGTACTCAGATTCCAGCTCTGCTGGCTGGTGCTTTTACTGGCGGTCTGGCTACCCCTGGTGCAGAAGCCGGTGCTGCAGCAACGGAAGTAATTGCCCCAACCATCGAGGATCAAGCCGCACTTGACGCCGCCCGTGCGACTATTGACCAAAGCCCCGAAGCCTCAGCCTTCAAGCAGTTGCTCGACAAGGCCGCTTCTGGCTGGCCTATCAGCAGTGAAGAGCGAGTGCAGATGGAAGCACTTATTGACCACTTGAAAGCTCAGGACAGCCAAGCCGTAGCCCGTGCCACGTTTGAGAACATGCTTGGCAAAGCCCGTGAACTGGCGACATCAAAGGTCGAAGGTGTTGGCTACAACGAAATTAACGACGCCTTTTCGCAATTCAACCTAGGCAAGATTAGCCTTGACGAGTTCAAGAACGTTGCCGCCAAATACCTAGGCGAGTCACAGCAGATTCAGTTCAACTCAGCCGCCGATGAGTTGTTCTCAGCCACCGCTAAAGCCTCTGACGCCGCCAACATCGCCGGTAATGCCATCTTAAAAAACGGTGACGCCTACTTACAAAAGTTTGGTGAGCAAGTGACGAAGAACGCTGGTAGGACGCTTCGCTTGGTTGGCAACATCAACAAGTTGATTGGTGGCAAGCAGGCTAACGCTACTTACCTCTATGCCGCAGCACAGGCACAAGCCGACCCACACCTTTCGGCATTGTGGCAAGCTACGCAGGGCGGTGACGTAATCAACGCTGACGGCACACGCACCGACCTTGGACTAGCACTTGCTAACTCGGTTGGTATTGACGGCATGTGGGGTACATTCACCAAGAGTCTGATTGACCTTGACCTTAACTGGGTTGTGGCTGACCCATTCGGTAGTGGGCTAGACGCCTTCAAGGAAGCACGTTCGTTTCATGGTTACTCAGGTATCCTCGGCAACTTATTCCCAGGCACAGGTATCCGTGTCGAGGGCGACGTACACCGTGCCTACGCTTCTTATTCCAGCGTTCGCCGTGCCGTTAATTACATCGCCACTCACGACTTTAGCCAAATCAACAAAGCATTCAAGAACACCTTTTCTCGTTCACTAGCCGAGCGACTGGCAAAGGCTCAGACGCCACAAGAGGTGCTGTCTGTCCTTGAAGACGTGCGAGGTGGACTGGACATCGTTGGCGATCGTATGCCAATGATGGGCTGGTACTCAATGGCTAAGACCGCCCTGCGTGGTGTGCCTAGCGAAGAGTTCGCCACTATTGGCGACGCCTTGGCTAGTGAAGACCCACTGGCTCAAGCCCTGATTCGTTCGATTGACGAGCAGACTGGCGTAGACCTGACCATTAACGATGTTGGGTTTGCTCTGGCTGACCCTGCCTCTAAGGCTGAGATTAAGTTAGGCGAGAAACTTCGTGCGCAATTCACCAGTCGCCCTATGTCTATCGAAGACGGGCAAATCCTTGACTACGAGGTTCGCAACGGTTCACCTGCAAGTATCGTCAAGATGACTGACTGGCTCAAGCGTGTCTACATGAGTGACGAGTTCGTGAAGGCCGCTGGTGATGCACTGACCCGTGCTGGTAACGACAACGAAAAGTGGAACCATGCGTTCGACAACATCATGTCGTTAGTGCTGTATCGCCACATGGCGGCTTCAATGCCTTACGCTCAGTTCTTGCCTCACCTTGACATGATTAACTCCAAGGTACAAGAAGCACTACGCCGATTTACCGGACTTGACGGCGGTGGTGCCATGTCTGGTATTGCCTATGGTGGCGGCGAGAAGGGTCTGATTGACTCCAAGGTAGACCAAGTAATCAAGGAAAACCCAGGGCCACTTGAGCCACCTACCAAGACCGCTGGTATTGACGAATACAACCTGGGTGCTCGCCGTATTCCTGCCTATAGGAACATTCGTGACTTGGCTCGCTTTGCTACCGAGGTAGTCACCGCTACCAAGGACAGCGATTTACTTAAGTTTATTGCTGACGAGAACTCACGTCTTTCCCACATTGAGGCATTGGCACAACATGCTGGCGTAGACATCGAGCGAGCATTGGAGTCTTGGAAGCCAGAGGAAAACGCTTTCCTTATGGGCTCGCAGTCCAGTGCCGAAGCCTACGTTGCCAAGTCAAAAGAACTGATTGAACGATACATTGGGTGGAGCCCAAAGATTAAAGGCACTGGTGCCGAAGAGTATGCGAACATCATCAACGACCTGCAACAAGAAATCGCTAAGGGCACTGAACACCTCAAGCGTATTGACTCTGAATTAGATCGTATTCACAGTGAAAACGTAGACCCAGCCAAGGCTATTCGTGAGCAGTTGGGCGAGAACATCGGTCAGCAGATTGACCGCCTAGCCGCCGAAGTTCGTGCCTCTAAGGACATGCTGGCTACGCTCAAGAAGGAAATCTCGTTTGGCTTCAAAAGCATGCCTAACGTTCGCAGAACTGCTGAGTATGTAGCGGCACTTGCTGAACACCCAGACGTAGCGGCTAAGAACGCTTACGCCAAGGCCTTTGTTGAGAAGTGGGGCGAACTCAGTTCCCAGCGAGCCTTTGGCAAGATTGGTTCTTTCCTCAGCCACACGGCTATTTCTCACTTGCTGGAAAGGGGCTACCGCACTAGGTCGGGTGTAGCCGAGGACATTATCCAATGGTACATGAACGCCTTTTGGAAGCCACTGGCGTTGCTATCTCAAGCCTGGGCGTTACACGTTTCGCTGTCTGAAGGAATCCTTAACTCAATCCGTATTGGTGGTGGCAACTTCTTTAAGGCCAAGCTCGCTTCGTCAATTACTAAGTACGAGGACAGTTTCGGCAAACTCTACATGGGCGAGCGTGAGCGTCGTGTGTTCCGTGACTCGGTTGCTGCGTTCTTTCTTGGCATAGACCAAGGCTTGCTCAAGGGTATGGCACCAGCAGAGTATGACCGCCTAATGCAGAACGCCACCAACCTTTTCATCTTGAACGATGGTCACTTGCCACTTGGCGTACACGGCACAGGTAAGGACCTAAGTGGCGACGGCTTCAAGGTTGCTCAGTTTGAAGAATTGCCGGTGGTGGGCAGTGACGGTGAAATCAAGACAAGAAGGGGAACCCTCATCGACACCCACACCAAGTACCGTGAGAACGACAAGTACGCTGGCGCAGCCCTCTACCAAACCATCACCAGTAGCCACCAAGGTTTGCTTAGTCGCACGGCGGCTCAACTGTTGGACGCTGAGCAACGCCGTCTTGGTCAGTTGGAGTTCGACAAACTTGTAACTGGCGGCAAAGACCCTGCGTTCTACGAAAACTTAATCAACCGTAGGGCTGAGGCTGAGGTTCGCAAGCAAGGCAAGGTCAGCCTTCGCACCGGAAAAGTCAGCGAGAAGGCAACCCTTGTTGAGCGTGGTAAAGCCCGTGACCAAGTTCTGCGTGAACTAGGTGCCGCACAACTGAACCTTGAAGAGTTCCGACCTAAGCTGGTTCAGCAGATTGAAGACCTCATTGGCAAACAGAGCGTTGAGTGGCGTAGTCGGTTCGAGCGCAACTCCCTTCGCTCGGCGGCTTACCCAGAACTTGAGCCACACGCAGGTTGGGCTAACAGCGTTGTGGATCATGTCCTAGGAATCACCACACGCAACAACGAGATTTTCCCTGACCTCGTACGCCAGGTAGCCCACGGTGATTTCTGGAGCCGTGAGGAAACCGCCAAGTGGCTGAACGACAAAGTGCAAATGGGCGAGAATGTGCCTACTGGTTTCCCTGCCTACGCTATGGCTGAAGGCCGCTGGAAGCAGATTGGCTCATCGGGCTTCGCTTACCTTAACGAGAAGATTCACTCCAAATGGCTGGCCCCGATTGTGAACAGCCTTGTTCGTGACCCCATGTTCGTCTACGAATACCACATTGAGATGGAGCGTTTGCTACCCAAGGTGGAAAGCGGTCTAATCTCCGAGGACGCTGCGATGATTGAGGCTCAATCCAACGCCGCTGTCCACATGTCCAAATACATTCACAACCCCTTGGACAAGTCCACGTGGGAAGAAAACATGCGTATTATCGCACCGTTCTACTTCGCTAAGAACCAAGCGTGGCGTCGTGCTTTCCGTTTGCTCGGTGAGGACCCAGCCAAGTTCGAGAAGTACCTCAAGACCAACCTGCTTTACACCAACTACATTCAGCGAGCACGTTCCAAGAACGGCGTTTTGTCTTACCACATTCCAGGTTCGCAGTATGTCGTGGGCTGGGTCAATGGCGTTTTAGGAGCCGCCCTACACGACAACATTGGCTCCTATGTTCTGCAAGCCAGTGGTAATTCATCAGACAGTTACATCATTACCGGAAACAGCAGTTCACTGACCGCTCTTGCCGACAACTTTATTCAGATTCCTTACTCGAACGTAGTGACGGTTCCTGCCAAGATTACTTACGACTATTTTCAATTCCGTGCTCCGTTCCTTGCCAAGTTCATCGCTGGATTCCCTGGCATTGGTTTGGGTCAAGCAGGCATGCTTGGATCGTGGAAGAGCGACCTTATCCCTAGCTCATTCTTGCAGAATCTTGGGAAGGGTGTTTGGGGTCTTATTAGTGGCGACCACGTTGGTACTTACGTGACCCTTGAGAACCACGTCATTACCTCAAAGTTAGAAGTCAAGTACGCAGAGATTTACAACCAAGTAGCCGAGCACCTAATCAAGACTGGTCAGATTACGAGGCAGGACGCCAAGAACGGTACGGCTGGTGCTCAGATTCAATACTACGCACTTATGCAGTTGTCTCAGTGGGCTAAAAACCCAGATAACATTCACACTTTTACTACGCAAGCCAACGTGCACACGGCGGTTCTATGGGCGATTAAGACCTTCGGTTCGTTCCTATCACCTGCCGCATTGAGCGTCAGTTCGACCCAAAGTGCCCAGCAAGACATTGCCAAGATTGCTCAGATGAAGGGCCCAGACGGCAAGTTCCTGTACCCCAGTTACATTGACCAAGCCAACGAGTTTATGAAGTTGCACCCAACTCGTATCTTCGAGCTGATACCTCACACCTCTAGCCCAGAGGGTACGTTCTTGGAGAACGTAGGAACCACCAAGTTTCTTAACGAACACGCCGCTTTCGCTTTGAAATACAAGTACCTGACCGCAGCCATTACCCCCAGCATTGGTAAAGACGCCCAATACGACCCAGCCGCAGCCACTCTGCTTCTTTCCCTGCACCTTCGTGACCCCATGAGTGTCAAGGACACCGCCGACAACCTTTCGGTAATCATGGGTAATGACCTGTATTACAGCACCGTCATGCCCCAATTCCAAAAGAACTACCCAGGCAACTACCAGAACGGCATGAGTCGTCAGGGAATTCAGGCTCTTAAGTCATGGGCTACTGGCTACGGACAGACCACTAACCCACTTTGGTACGCCGACTTTACTGGCAAAGTTACTAAGTTTAAGGCTCAGCAGGCTTACGAGGAAGCAAAGCAGGTCATAGGTAACAAGTCCAATTTGTCGCAGTTGCCACTGTCTACCCAGCAGGCTCTTGGTGAATTGGTCAATCTGCGTAAGGAATACGAGCAGGCGTTCAAGGGCAGTAGCAAGTCGAGACAGTATCAGCTAGAAAACGAATGGTACAATTACATGACAAACCTGACGACCCAGAAAATCTGGCAGCCATACTCGAATCTTATTATCTCCGTCTTTAGAAAACTACCTAACCCACAATAAGGATCACCATGGCAGACAAACCACTAGCAGAAGAGACGCAGGCCCCAGCCGGTAAGTCCATGTCGTTAGCCGACATGAAGCAACTAGCGCACGACTACGCCGTGCCTATGAGCGAGGGCACCTTGAAGCAGATTGCTGAGGACATGACCCCAGCCAAGGCTCAGGCGTTCGAGGACTACCTCAAGACCGCAGCCCAAGGGCTTTACCCCTCACTCGCCCCACAGATTGCGGCTGGTATCAAGACCGCCTACCTACTCGACCCATACCGTCAAGTCGCTAAGCAAATGCTTGGTGAGCAAGCCGAGCCTGACTTTATGACCGACCCCAAGGCCAGTGCGGCTTTGAGCGGTGGACACGATCCTAAGACTGGACGCCCAGTTCCCATGAGCCTCGACGAGTGGAAAGGACACATTCGCTCTAACCCTGGCTTTGGCTACCAGAACACTCCAGCGGCTCAAGAGCAAATGCAGTCAATCGTTCAAGGACTACATCAAGAGATGGGCGCAGGTGAAGTAAACCCAGCGATGGCTCAAGCACCAATGCAGGCACCAGCTCCGGCTATGCCTAGCCCATCACCACAGGCAGGTATGTAATGTCACGCAAGACCGCTAAACAAACGCCAAAGAAATCTACTACCACCACGACTAATCCTTACGCCACTAGCGGAACTCCGTGGAGTAACGGTGGTAGTGCCGCAGGTTTAGGCACAATTAACTACCCTTCAGCCGACAAAATTACGGCGGCTCTGTCAAAGGCTGGACTACCAGCAGATGTGGTTGCTCAACTAGCCAAACTTGGTGGCACGGCTATTGACTCGTCTATTACTGCTGCGGCTAATGGATCGTACTCTGCCTCATCGGCGGCTGGTCTTGTAGACAAGGTATTGGCTCAAATGCCATACCAGTACGTTGGAAACCCCAAGGCTAATGAAGCCTGGTTCGACGTTATCTTTGGCGTTAAACCTACGTCTGCCAACCCCATTGGCATTTCTTACCAGACCTACCTTCAAGCACCTTTAGTTGTCTTAGGTGAAGTTGCCAAGGGAGCAACGGCTGCGGCTCAGTCAAGTGGCGTGGTCAGTGAAGTACCTGCCAACATCAACCTAGGCACTGGCTACACGGCGACTGAACTACGCAGTCAAGCCGTACAGCAACAAATTATCAACGGTCAGTTGGTGGTGGCAAACGTCACCGCTTCAAAACAAGCCATGCTTGGTGCTTACGAGACAGCCAACGCACTACTTACCAACTACGACTTAGCCTCAGTTGCTCCACAACTTTATAACTGGGTATTTAAGGACGGCTACACCAATCCCAAAGAACTGATGACGTTGATTCGGGGAACCGACCAATACAAGCAACAATTTGCCGGACTTATTGAGCAACAACAGAACGCTGCGGCTATGGGCACTAAGCCCTTGACCGAAGCAGGCTACATGGCACTGACTCAAAAGTACCAAGACATCGCTCAAAGTGCAGGTTTGCCTATCGCCATGCTTACTCAAGTAGACCCAAAGACCAAGCGCACCGTTATGGCTGACTTGGCTGCCGGTCAGGTATCGGCGGCTGAGTTCTCACGCCGAGTCTCGCTGGGCTACCAAGCAGTAGACAGTCTGCCTCAACAGGTCAAGGACGCCTTTATGCAACAACACGGTCTGACCCAAGGCGACTTAGTGGCTTACTTTCTCGATCCTGAGAAGGGCATGCAAGCCATCACAAACAAGAAAAACGCCCCTGCCCTTAGCCAGTCGGCTCTCGACCTAGCCAACCAACAGGCAATCGAGCGTCAGAAGCAGGCCCTCGGAGCCAACCTTGGCTACTCAGCCCAAGCCGCTGGACTCCAGAACTTCACCCCTAATCAGGCTATGGACCTAGGTGAGATGGTCCGTGTGGCTAGTCTAGGCAACGCTCAGGACCCCTACAACACCCTGACTTTAGGACAGGCCCAGAAAGCCCTTCAGACGGCTTCTAAGGACGTTGCGCTGACCGGCAGTGCTCCAGGTGGGACAGCCCCAACCGTGGACACTACGACCCTTATAGGGGCTCAGGTGGCAGGCTACGAGGGCACCAACCTACAGGCCGCTCAGTCTACAGCCCAGAAAGCCGCTCAAGCAGCCGCAGCCCCCTTCGAGAAGGGTGGCGGTTACGCCGAGACAGCCAAGGGTGTTACCGGCGTAGGTTCAGGCGCAATTTAATCCTGATACACTAAGTCTAGGAGTTCGGCCCCGTTCGCTACGGGTGAGCTGTACGCCAAACCCGTCAGGGAGTTGCACAATCCCTGGTGCGTAACGTGTGCGTTTATCCATTTAATTTACCTCTGAATTAAGTGCGTACCCTTGAAGGAGCGATCAACATGTCAGACTTCGAAACTAACGAAGACGAGTCCACTAGCGACAACGTACTTGACCCGAACATTCGGCGTCAGTTGCGAGAAGCAGAAAAGGCTCGGAAAGAGTTAGAAGTGGCAAAGGCCGAACTGGAAGCGCAGAAGCGTGACCTTCAGTTCACTAAGGCAGGAATCCCTGAAACGGGCATAGGTGCATTACTTCGCAAGGCTTACGATGGCCCAGCAGACGCTGAATCTATCGCTAAGGCGGCGCAGGAGTACGGTATCCTTCAGCCTAACCAGGTTCAAGCCGAAGCCCCAGCCAATGATGTTGAACTTGAAGCCCTGCGTCGTGCCCAAGGTGCGACCATCGGTACGTCAGGAGCCGGTCCCGACTTGGGACAGGAGTTCATGGCTCGTTTGAGTGAAGCGTCGAACCCCGAAGATGTTATGAAGATCGTGATGAACCCAGAATACGAGGCTGCCCTCAACATCTGGACTTCAAGGAGTGCTCGCTGATTCTCTAAACAGAAAGCGAGAACGGCCAAATGGCTGACTCATTTACGGGTTCAGGAACCCTTGATTTCTCGAAGGCTGCTTATGACCGCATGGCGTACTTCGCCTTGCGTCCAGAGCTTTACTTCGACCAGGCTGCCGATGTGCAACCTACTGCTCAATCCATGCCAGGTGCGTCGGTTCAGTTCACCATTGTGAACGACTTGCCGATTGCTTCAACGGCATTGACCGAAACCTCAGACATCTCAACCGTCGCTCTGTCAGACAGCGTTGTTTCGCTGACCTTGGCTGAATACGGTAACGGTGTTCTTACCACCGCTAAGTTGCGTGGTACCTCATTCGTAGACATTGACCCAATCGTTGCCAACGTAGTTGGTTACAACGCTGGTGTTTCTTTGGACACGATTGCTCGTGCTGCTCTCGACAGCGGTACCAACGTACAGTACGCTTCGGGCTTGGGTGCAACTGCACTTCAGACCTCGGTTACTGCTCGTTCAGCCGTTGCTGCGACCAACACCATCTCCGCTTTGGACATTCGTGTTGCTCGTGCCCGTCTGCGCTCGCAGAACGTACCTACCTTCGGTGGTTACTACGTTGGATTCATTCACCCAGACCTCGTTGCAGACCTTCAGGGCGAAACGGTTGCTGGCTCGAACATTCAGGGCTGGCGTGCTCCACACGTCTACGCTCAGCCAGGTGAAATCTGGACTGGTGAGCTCGGTGCGTTCGAGGGTGTCCGTTGGATCGAAACTCCACGCGCTCCTGTATTCGCTGCTGCTGGTGCTTCGTCCACCAACGTTTACGGCACCATCATCATGGGTCGCCAGGCTCTTGCCAAGGCTCACTCATACGTAGACGGCAACTCAGCGTTCCCACACGTTGTACCTGGTCCTATCACCGACCGTCTGCGCCGCTTCGTACCAATGGGTTGGTACTGGCTCGGTGCTTACGGAATCTTCCGTCAGGCTTCAGTTATCCGTATCGAGTCAAGCTCGCTCTTGGGCTCCGACATCGGAACTGGTTTCAACCCTGCCATTGACACGGGAGAATCCGGAAACCCACTGGCTTAGTCCAGTAGCGGCTTAGAAGGAGACAGTATGCCTTGGCCTCGTCAATGTGCCCACTGCGGAAGCATGGACATACAAGCTGGTATAGATGAGATTATGTGTCTCACCTGTGGCGGTTTGACTGACAAGGACGGGCATGCTGTCTCCCGACAGGCCCAACACACCTCAGAAGAAAAAATTGAGTTTTAAGAAAGCACCATGACAATCCCTACCGGACTTGGACTTACCCGTGGTTTGGAATCAGCCAACCTACCTGGCACCTTCATCGCTAACCGTGCGACTGCTGCCTCTGCTAACGACGCCAAGTATGGTCGTCTTAGCACTCAACCCGACGCATGCTACTGCGGTTGCTGCGATCTAGAAAAGAGCCCTCTCTAATGGAATCACGCAAAGGCACACAAATCTCAGAGTACGACCTTCGTAGCACCGCTGCGAACTCTATTGACACTGGCATTATCCCCAGCAACGTCACTGGTCAAACCACCAATGGACCTACCCTTCGTGGCGTAGAAGCCAACACCGCTCGTGGCGTTAAGGGTTCACCCCTGGTCACCGGCATTACCCCAGTAACCTACGGAGCCAACACTGACGCTCCTGAAGTTACCCCCTACCGCACCTACGGAGAAAACTAATGGCTGACCGCTTTTCATCAGAGTTCGACGTTGAGCGTCGCCAAGGCGAAGTCTCGATGTACGTAGACATGACCCCTGCCACCGTTCTTGAAGTGAACCTCATGGGCGGTTACAGCCGCACCACTAAGCCAGTTGGTCAGACACCTGCTGAGGGAATCAACACCAATGGTTCCGCAAGCCGTGGCACCACTGACGCTATTGCCGCTGCCAAGCTTGGACTCCCAGTAGTAAACAAGCGGTAGTACCTCGTGGCAACTTTCACGCCACCGCAGGTAAAGGACAATCCACCGATCTTGCCGGACTCTATGGGTCCGGCTCGTCGGCTATGGAGATACTTTCCTAACCGTGCTCGGTATGTAGCTGTGTTCGCTCTCAGCGATGGCACGTTCGTCCAGGACACCGCCACCAACGAGAACTCCAACACAAACATTCCGTACCCATACAACCCATACGACCCATCGGCCCCGTACTCAACGTCTTACTACATTGACTTCGAGCAGAAGCCACCGCACCCTACAGTTTCAACTGTTAGCCAGAACCCTTACGTCACTAAGGTATACTTAGGTGTTACTCAAGTCTCGGATAGCGAGGCTGCGGCACTCACGGCTGCCGGATACGGAGATTTGATTTCATAATGGCACGACACGTTCCCTCACCAGATTGCAAGCCAGACTGCTTCGGTTGCAAGATTCAGTCAGTCTCAATGGCGGCTTCGGCTATGCCTACTCGCTCGGACGCTGGGCGTATCAACTTCGAGACGAAGAAGAGCCACGCTGACGTAGCGGCTTACAAGCGTCTGCGTAAGGACGGCTTACAGCCCAAGACGGTGAAGGGTGCCGCGGCACTAGAGAGTCGTGCAGTATCGAAGTGGGAAGTAGAGACTGGTCAGAACCTCGGTGGTAACGCCAAGCTCGGTGCCAAGTTCGACGCCGCCCAAGCCATTCTAGGAAGCAACTAATGCCATTACTGTCCGGTGTTGTAGACGGCCCCTCTGGAGCCCTGAACGGTGCACAGGTAGACGCCTGGCTCGCCTCACGCTTTACCGTAGTTCCAGCCGCAGGCACAACCCCACCGTCAGGATCGCCTGACGCTGGCCCAGTCATAACCGGCACTAACTTCGGTGGACCTGGACAGTGGGAACTTACGGTCCCTTCTTCTTCGGCATACTACGTTCGTGTTACCTACCCAGTGGGTGCTACGAACGCTAAGTCCTATTGGGCTTACGACAATACATTGGTTCAATCACAAGGCCCACAAGGGGCACAAGGAGCGCAGGGTGCTCAAGGTACGGCAGGTGCTACGGGTTCGACGGGCGCACAAGGTTATCAAGGAAATCAAGGAACAACGGGCGCACAAGGTGCCCAAGGTTCGCAAGGTACACAAGGTTTTCAGGGTGTTCTTGGAGCCCAAGGACCCCAAGGCGTACAGGGCAATCAGGGTACGCAAGGCACCCAAGGATTCCAAGGAGTAACTGGAGCGCAAGGTACGACTGGCTCACAGGGCCCACAAGGCTACCAAGGCCCACAGGGTTATCAAGGACTAATCGGGCCACAGGGCTCACAGGGAACAACGGGTTCTCAAGGCGCTCAAGGACCGCAGGGCTATCAGGGTGCTCAAGGTAATCAAGGAACACAGGGTACGCAGGGTGCTACAGGCTCTCAGGGGCCACAGGGATACCAAGGTGTGCAGGGTGCTGGAACTCAGGGCGCACAAGGAGCGCAGGGTGCTCAAGGTGGTAACGGAAACCAAGGCTTACCAGTTGGACTTACTGGTGCTACAACGGCTACTCGTTATGTAGGCGGTACTACAAACGGAGCACCTACTACTGGGACATTTGCTGTGGGCGATTTTGTTGTTGATCAAACAGCAACCATTTGGGTTTGCACGGTTGCCGGTTCGCCAGGAACGTGGTGGTCTACCATCTCGGACCACATTGTTTCTCGCACGGCAACTGCTACGGCAAAGGTAAACGAAGTAACATTGTTTACGGGTTCAACTTCAGGGCAAACAATTTCCGCTCCAAGCAGCCCGCAAGACGGTGCATCTTGGACATTTATTAACCACTCTACCGTCTCAGTGACATTAGGTTTTTCGTCAAACTCAATGGTGCCACTTGGTAGCAGTGCAGGAGTAACCACCTACACGGTATCAGTTAATGGTGCTTACACATTTATTAACAATGCTGGTGGCCAGTGGTACATGGTAACAGCCAACGGTGCAGATCACTTAGTAGACACCTCACAAGTCAGCCTTGACAAGTGGGGAGCTGCTGCTGCCAACGTTGCAATGGGCGCTAACAAAATTACGGGTCTTGCTAACGGCACCGTCTCAACTGACGCCGCCGCCTTTGGTCAGATTCCTACGGCCCTGCCACCTAACGGTTCAGCAGGTGGTGACCTCACGGGTAGTTACCCTAACCCCACGTTGGCCGCCGCTGGTACTGCTGGCACTTATGGTTCGGCCACGGCAGTACCTATTGTAACCACCGACTCCAAGGGCCGAGTTACTTCCGTTACTACCACCGCACCTAGCGACACAACCAAGATTCCCCTTTCGACAGTTACTACTGCTGGCGACCTCATTGTTGGGACTGGCTCTAGCACTGTTTCACGCCTGGGCTTAGGAACTGCTGGTCAGTCTCTCGTAGTGAACTCTGGCGCAACTGGTCTGCAATACGCCAACACCGGCGCAGGGCCAGTCGTGTTTTACTCCGCAAATGGAACGGCTTTACCTAACGAAACCTCAATTGTTACCTTTAGTTTGGGTATCGTCACACTTCCCACCGCACCACCAAACGGAACCGTAAATACGATAAGCAGTACCGGAAACTCATTCTACATTGCAAGGGGTGGTTCAACTGACACAATTACTTACATTTCGGCAGGTAGTACAAATAGCGGCGCAACCTCTTTTGCAACATTTGGCAACGGCGCTAGGCGTTTTGTTTATAACTCAGGCGTTTGGACAGAAATTGGCGCACCAACACTAAGTGCTGGAGTCGGACAGGTACCAATTAGTTCAGGTGGAACTGGGGCAATTACCGTATCAACGGCTCGTGGAAACTTGGGCATAACGCCAGGTTCAGTATTCCCATCGGCCCACGGTGTCAAGGCTTGGACATTTGACCCAGCCACTATTGCAAGCAGCAGTACTATTATTCCTACTAAGGGCGTTGCTTACGCAACACGAATCCACATGACTACGGCTGCAACTGTTTCAACAGTTGGATTCTTTACTAATGCTGGTTCGGGAGCCTCTATGGTAAACTCCTACGTCAGTTTGTATTCAGCAGCAGGAGCCGTTCTTGGATACGCTTCGTTGGGTTCTGCCTTGCTTAACACTGGGTACAACACTTTTACCCTTACGGCTGTTGGTTCGCTGGCACTTGCTAACGACACCGATTACTACATTGTTTTTCAAATTGGTACAAGTACTACAACTGCACCAGCCTTGGTTGTGGCAGGTGACTCTAGCGGTGGTGGACCCCCAAACACAGGGGCGTTAATGAACTTCAATACCACAAACGCCGCGGGGGCATTAAACGGGCGTTGTTCGTTTTGGGGAACAAGTCTGAACACCACTCCGGCTGCGGTTGGAGCAAACACCCCTGCGTTTAATCAGAGCAACTTCTTCGCCACACTCAACTAAGGAATAACATGGCAACTCTTATTACAGTCGGCGGTTCAGCAAGCACCGGAAATGGCTACACCTTTGGCGATCTAATCGAGAAGGTCTACCGCCGTGTGATGGGTGGCGTCCGTGAGATGTCAGTCGTCCTTGTGGGCAACGGCACCTCAGCAAGCCTGTCTGCTACCGACACCACGGTTCAGGTATCAGGTCAGCAGACCTCAATGATTCAGCCAGGTACGGTTCTCAGCGTGGAGCTGGAACTCATGCTGGTGCTGTCCTTCAACCAGTCCACTGGTGTGGCTACCGTTGAGCGTGGGTACTGGGGTTCAGTAGCCAGCCAGCACGTCACCGGCATTGTGGTCTACATCAACCCTCGCTACTCTCGCTACGACATTGGCGTGGCAATCAACGACGACCTGCGTTCGCTGTCCTCACCCACCAACGGTTTGTTTCGTGTGGGCGTGGCTCAGATTACTTACAACCCTGTCTTTCAGGGCTACGACCTAGGCGACCTGCCCGACAACTTCATTGACATTCTTGAGGTTCGCTACCGTATTGCACCGCCTTACCGCACATTCCCAGCCATCAAGAACTGGAAAGTTGTACGTTGGCAACAGAACTCCACCGACCCAGTGTTCCCATCGGGTAAGGGAATCATTTTGCGTGAAGCTGGTTGGCCTGGACTCCCCATCTACGTCACCTACTCAGCCCCATTCCTACGCTTTGTAGACACCTCGGACAACCTGCTGAACACCCCAGTAACCAACGACGAGGCACCGCCCTACAACGGGTACACCATGTCAGCGGCTGTGAACTTCACTGCTACGGCAACTAACGGATCGAACACGCTGACCTCAGTATCGAGCCTGACCGGATTGTTCCCAGGGCAGGTAATCTCTGATGGTGCTGGAGCGTTCCCATTCGCTACCACCATTACCGCTATCAACACCATCACCAACCAAGTTCAGTTGTCCAACACGGCAAGCCTGACCTCGGCTGGCGACTCGTTCCAAGCGGCTAACCCCACCACGGTTCCTAACCTGACCGCCACCATGCTCGACCTGCCCCCACTCGGTGCCGAGATTGACCTGACCTTGCCCCGTGAGATTAGCCGTAACTTCATGGAGTCTCAGCCCGACCCACGCAAGGCCCAAGAGGTTGTGCCTGGTGCGGTTGCTGGTTCGGTGAATGCTTTGGCGAACCGCCGTATGCAACGAATCAGCGAAGAGGCTGACCGCTTGACCCGTCAATACACCAAGGTTCGTGGCTGGTAATGGCGGCACCTGTAGGTTCCGACCTTCGCTCTACCTTATTCGGTTGGAGCACCACCAGCACTAAGTCTGCTGACGCCTTCATTGGATCGCTCAGTGCTTCAGTTGCTGGAGTAGCCAACCTCGCCACCCTCGGTCAGTACGCTGTGGCTATTGGTGGTCGTGCCTTTGATGTGGACACGTCCTTCGAGCCATACCGCCGTGAGGCTTTCCGTCACCGCACCTTGGCAGCTCAGCGTCAGTCCATTAACTTCACCAACATCATGGGTGAGGGAACGGTAAACACTGAAGGACTCTGGCGGCGTGAGCAAACTGACTGGGCTATGGGTGCTGGTCAGTTATTGCTCGACCAGAAGCGTGACTCACAGGAGACTAGGTTCCGTGCCTCAAAGGGCTTGGACGCTTTCTCCATGCCTTACCAACTCACCTTGCAGAACGACGTTACTCAGCAATACCAGTCGTCTTACAAGAACACCATGACCCTGCGTTGTGGTGGATACATCATTGTCATTGACGGCACTGAAGTATTCTCCGTCACCAGTTGGGCCAGTTCAGGTTTCGTTTCACAAAACATCACTTGGGGAAC
>Ga0007852_1000045_pt1 | contig 40355 bp, 70 predicted proteins | sample CryBogCBH28Sep08_FD_71227 | JGI IMG/M metagenome (GOLD analysis project Ga0007852, IMG submission 71227) | Freshwater microbial communities from Crystal Bog, Wisconsin, USA - CBH28Sep08 | ecosystem: Environmental > Aquatic > Freshwater > Lake | place: Crystal Bog, Wisconsin, USA | collected...
CGATCCGAAGGTCCAGCGCCTGTCGGGCGACGATTTCAAGGCATGGGTCAACATCCTGTGCCTGGCGTCTCGCAAGGACGGTGCGCTTCCCCCGGTTGCGGACATAGGCTTTGCCCTGCGCATCGACGGCAAGAAGGCTGCTGCGATCGTCGGGCGCCTCGTTGCAGCCGAGCTCCTTGATCAGGATGGTGACCGTTACACCCCGCACGGGTGGAACGCGCGCCAGTACAAAAGCGACGTTTCAACTGGTCGGGTAAAGGCGTTCCGAGAACGCAAGAAGGCCGTTGCAGGAAACGGCGATGAAACGTTTCACGAAACAGCACCAGATACAGATACAGATACAGATGTTTCGTTAGCTAAAGCTAACGCGCCGGCTGCGCCAAAATCCGAAGATGCCGACACGGCGTTTTGGACCAACTCGAAGGCATACCTGAAGGCTGCCGGCGTCAAGAACCCAGGCGCGGTGGTGGGCGGATGGATCCGTGATCACGGCAAGGTCGAAACCGCCAGCGCCCTCACCCGAGCTCAACTCGACCGCGCGGTTGAACCGATCGCCTTCGTGCAGGGCTGCTTTCGATCTGGCAAATCACAGCGTCAGCCGGCGGTCCCGCTGTGACCGAATGGCTCCCCAGGCGACCGGGCAAGCAGCTTTGCCCCGAGTGCTCCCACAAGCGGAAGCACAAGAAAGACCCATGCCTCTCAGTCTCAGCCATCGACGGCGGACTCGTCTGGCACTGCCACAACTGCGGATTTTCAGGAGGAAACGGTGCTTCACGATCGGCACAAGGACTGGCTCGAGCAACGCGGCATCCGATCCGATACAGCGGAGGAGCTCGAGGTTTCGACGGTACGGGACGACCGGGGCAACTGGCTGTGCTTCCCATATCGGCAGGACGGCGTGCTGGTGAACCGGAAGTATCGGCTCACGTCCGAAAAGTCGCACCGCATGGACAAGGGTGGGCGTCTCTGCCTGTGGAACGAAGCCGTTTTGCGGTCGCCCCTGGTTGCCGCGGGCAAGGCATCCGTCATCATCACTGAAGGCGAGTTCGACGCCCTGGTTGCGATCCAGTGCGGCTTTGTGGCTACCGTCTCGGTCCCGAACGGGACGAGCTCGAGCTCCGCTAGCAGCGACCCGTTCACCGGCAACGCCTATTCCTACCTGTGGGAAAGCAAGAACGAGCTCGAGCGGGTTTCGCAATTCGTGCTGGCGGTCGACGGTGATGCGCCCGGCCTAGCGCTGGCGCATGACCTTGCGTCGATCCTTGGCGCAGAGCGCTGCCGCTTCGTCACCTATCCGGAAGGCTGCAAAGACCTGAACGAGGTGCTGCTTGCCTATGGGCAGGACGCGGTCGTGAGGGTGATCGACAGCGCGAAGCCGTTCCCGGTGAAGGGGCTCTACAGCCTCGAGGATTTTCCAGACGCCCCGCCGGTGCAAGGCATGCCGATCGGCATCGAGTGCATGAGCGAGCATTTGGAGCTCGTCCTTGGCACGCTCACCGTCTTCACGGGCTATGCGAACATGGGCAAGTCGACGGTGATCAACACCGTCTTGGCGCATGCGGTTGCTCGAGGTGTCACAGCGTGTGTCGCCAGCTTTGAGACGGCGCCCAAGCCGATCCTGCGGGATGGCATCGCCAAGGCCCTCATCGGTTGCAACAATCACGATTTCCCAGGCCACCCTCAGCGCCGCGATGCGTACGCGTCGATTGAGCGGCATATAAAGATCATCAGCAACGCTCTGGACGAAGACCTGGAGCTCGACATTGACGCGTTCCTCGAGACGGCGCGCATCTCGGTTCTGCGGGATGGTGCCAAGATCATCGTTCTGGATCCGTGGAACGAGCTCGAGCACAAGCGCAACCGCGACGAGACGATGACCGAGTACGTCGGCCGCGCGATCCGCAAGGTGAAGTCATTCGCCCGCCGCTACAACGTGGCGTTCTGGATTGTGGCGCACCCGACCAAGCCGGTGAAGGGCACGAACAGCGTCCCGAGCCTTTACGATATTTCGGATAGCGCCAACTGGTCGAACAAGGCGGACTATGGGCTGGTCTATCACCGCCCGGACAAGACGGTAAATGAGGCGAGTCTTGCGGTCGTGAAGGTCCGCATGGGACTGCCTGGTCAGTGCGGTGTCCAGACGGTGAAGTTCGATCACCGCGTCAACCGCATCAACGGGTTCACGGCGTGACATGCCCGCGAACAATGGCGAGCGACCAAAGCTCGATCTGGTCGATGTCCGGTACCGCAACGGCATCGTTGACCGCGGCATCAAGCCGTCAGCCCGCCGCTGGACCCTCGATGATCCAGCCTACCCCCCAAACTACGCCTGGGATGTCGTCGACTGGCAGCCCAGCAAATGAACCCACAGGAGACAACACGATGACGGAGATGGGGTGTACGGCTGATTGGCAGCCGATCGAGACGGCGCCGCTCGGCAATGAAACCAACGGCCCATTCTTTGATGTGTGCTGGCAGGGTGAAACGCATCGTTACCTGCCGGTTCTGCGACGGGAAATGGACTGCTTCAATGATGGCCGCGGTATCAAGCGCGAGCATGGATATCCGTCCATGACGACGGTCTTTCTGCGCAAACCGACACACTGGATGCCATCGCCTCGGAACCCCCTCCCCACCCAACAGACAAAGGAGCAGGGGGAATGAGCGGGGCGCCCGAATATCCGATCGCGACGCTGATCCAGATGGCAGCCATACCGGTAGACGCTGAACCGCGCTTTCTCGCTGAACTGCCGTCCATCCTTTCTGAGATCCGGCGTCTGAACGAGATGTCGGCCGCGTTTGAGCAAGTCGGTTTGAAGATCGACCTTGCGGCTGCCGGCGATCCGACATGGACCGACGATGACAAGGGGCTGGCTACGATCAGCATGGCGCTCCCTGACGGCGAAAAGATCGTAATTGAGCGCAAGATGCAGGGAGACCCCGCATGACGACCCAAGATACGAAGGTCGATTGGGGGGATGGGCCGGTTCCGATTGAGCGGCTGGCCGGGCGCATCGTGCCAGTCGAGCCTACAAGCCGCATGATCGGCGAAGGCATGCGTGCTCACATGAGAGCGCTTTACGACGGCAAGGTGGCTGTGAACCGTGGTATTGAAGATGCCACGAGAGCTGCTGCCGAAATTTGGACGGCCATGGTTCGCGCTGCACCTGATGTATCCACCCCCACCGACGAGGTCAGGGAGCGGATGGAGGCGCTGGTGCGGCGGGTCGCAGACGACAAGCATGAAACAGTGCCGGCGTGGTATGTCGATCTTTACGACGAAGCCCGCGCCATCGTCGCCCTGCTTGAGCCGGTGGATGAGGATTTGATTGAGGTTCGCCGGATCGTAGCCGAGGGCGTTCGAGGTCCATGGCCTGAAAAGGATATTGAGCACCTGCTTTCTGGCGAGAGAGATGACAGCCCCAGCATTCAGATTCCACTAGCATGCCTGAAACGCGGCCGCGCTCTTGCGGAGGCGGGGAAGTGAGCGGGGTAGAGCATCCAGACGGCAACGTCATTTGGATGGAAGATAAGGCGCTCGGCCGCCTGATGTTTCAGGGCCACATCAGCTTCCAGAAAGTCGCTCAACTCGATCTGGATGCCTTTGACCGCGCCGTCATCAGCCAGCCGATCAATAGCGCTGCGGACCTGTTCCAGACGCTCGAAATCCTGTTTCGGCGTGCTGCCGAGCAAGACGGGCAGAACGGCGTAAGTAGCCACTCACACGCCGAAAGGGAGGGGTAGGATGCCGAGGCCAACGCTTCCGGTACCAGACGACTTCGCGATGTATGCGAGCGTCGAGGGCAACCTCAAATTGCGCAAGCGCTTCAACGTCGGGGGGGCTACGATAGAGCGCTGGCGTGCTATCATCGGGGCACGGTACAATCGCCCGGCTATGCCTAAATCGATCAAGATTGCTGCTAAGAAGCGCATCCGCGCGCGATGGCAGGCACAGGAGCGCATAGAGGACCTGGACGACGGTTTTGACCTTGGCTTCTGCGTCCGTAGCGGCGGATATGGAGATTGGTGATGGGTGCCGATAATACGGCACGGGAACGGCTCGCAGAGGTTGGGGCCGCAACACGCTTCGGACCCGGTAATCCCGGTCGCCCCAAAGGGGCCCGCAACAAGCTGGGTGAGGCGTTCATCGAAGCGCTGCACGACGACTTCAACCAGTATGGGGTCGAGGCTATTCAAAAGACCCGCACTGAGAAGCCCGATCAGTACCTGAAGGTCATCGCATCTCTGCTGCCAAAGGACGTGAACCTGAACATCACCGACGACACTAGTGAGATGAGCGATGACGAGCTTGCCGAGCGGATCCAGCGCCTCACAGCGACAGTTGCTCCTTTCCTCGATCGCAGAGCTGGAAGCGCTGAGGAAACAGCTAGCGAGGCGTCGGCTTCTCGCGTTCACTGAGTACACGAACCCGGTCTATACACCCGCCGGCCATCACCAGCGCATTGCCGAAAAGCTCGAGGCGGTAGAGCGTGGCGAGATAGACCGGCTGATGATCTTCATGCCGCCGCGGCATGGCAAGTCAGAGCTAGCCTCGAAGCGCTTTCCTGCATGGTGCCTTGGCCGCAATCCCAAGCGGCAGATCATCGCAGCGAGCTACAACAGCGACCTAGCATCTGACTTTGGTCGCAACGTGCGCAACATCGTGGCAGCGCCTGAGTTCGGGCAGGCCTTCAGCGGGGTTAGCCTTGCGCCTGACAGCCAAGCCGCCAACCGCATGAATACCAACAAGGGCGGTACCTATGTGGCTGCAGGCGTTGGCACGGCGGTCACTGGGCGCGGCGCTGACATCGCCCTGATTGATGACCCGTTCAAGGATCGCGAGGAAGCGGACAGCGAACGGAGACGCGAGCTTGTGTGGGACTGGTATCGCTCCACGCTGTACACGCGCTTGATGCCTGGCGGTGCCGTAGTGCTGATCCAGACGCGGTGGCATGAGGACGATCTTGCCGGCCGGTTGCTCGAGCTTGAGCGGAATCAGTGGGATGTGCTGGAGCTTCCCGCTATCGACAGCGCGGGTAGGGCCCTGTGGCCTGAGTGGTACGACGTGCCCGCCCTCACCCGCATCAAGGATACGATCGGGCAGCGTGAATGGTCCGCGCTCTATCAGCAGCAGCCGCAGCCGGACGAGGGCACGTACTTCAAGCGCGAGTGGTTCAAGGAATGGGATGCGCTGCCCCCGCTGAACTACTACGGCACCAGCGACTATGCGGTGACCGATGGCGCGGGCGACTACACCGTGCACCGCATCTGGGGCGTGGACCAAGACGGCACGATCTACCGCGTTGATGGATGGCGCGGACAATCGACTTCGGACGTGTGGATTGAGCGCAAGCTGGACCTGATGGCCAAGTGGAAGCCGCTCGCATGGTTCGGTGAGGCTGGCGTGATCCAGAAGGCGATTGAGCCCATGCTGCGCCGTCGCATGATCGAACGCGCCGTGTTCTGCCGCCTCGAATGGATGGCAAGCATCAGCGACAAGCCGACACGCGCCCGCGGCTTTCAGGCTCGCGCAGCAATGGGAAGGGTGCGCCTTGAACCCGGCGCCGACATCAGCGAGCACCTCATGTTTCCCGCTGGTAAGCATGATGACGACGTGGATAATTCATCCCTGATTGGCCGGGCACTGGATGAGATGCACCCGGCGATCGTACGCAGCCCTGCGCCACAGCGAGATCCGCAACCCGGTGACTACCGGCCTCGCAAGCCTCAAAACACAGCTTCAGCATGGGGCTAAAGTTTGTCCGAGAAGAACGGTTATCGGACACAAGTGGGCCTAGATTGCAGCGTTGACGTATCCGACAATTCTCGTCGCTATGCCTGAACGCTTGGAAGACGAGAACCGCGACGGTATCGCCCTTACTGGCGAGACGCAGACGCTGCCCGAATACATCAAGGGCGAGCCGCCCCGGATCGAGGAGTTGCGGCGCAGGGCGGAGGAAGCGCGATCGGATCCCAAGGCTCGCCGGTCCAAGTCGAAGAAAGCGCGCCAGTATTACGACGGCCCAGGACAGCTAACGAGCGAGGTGCGCGAGACGCTGCGCCTGCGTGCCCAGCCGGCGATCTATACCAACCGTGTCCGCCCAGCCGTCAACGGCATCCTTGGTGTTCTCGAGCAGGGGCGCAGCGATCCGCAGGCCTATCCGCGTAACCCTGATGACCAGAACGCGGCCGACGTGGTTACCAAGGTGCTGCGGTTCATCGCGGACAAGTGCGACTTCAACGACATCAAGCTCAGCGTCGGGGAGAACCATTTCATCGAGGGCACGGGTGCGTGTATCGTGGAGATGGACGGGGACGATATCTGCCCGACCCAGATCCGCTGGGAAGAGTTCTATTACGACCCGTACAGCCGGCGACATGATTACCAGGACGCGCGGTACATGGGAATAGCCAAATGGGTTGATGCAGACATGGTGCGTGGCCGCTGGGCGGAACGACTGGCGCAGATCGGGGACCCGATGCACCCGTCCGGCGAAACCATGTTCTCCGAGACGTTCGAAGACCGTGGCGACAACGGCATGGGGTGGATCAACACCAAGCGCCGTCGCGTCCTGCTGTGCGAAGAATATGCCCTCGATAAGGAGGGCTGGAAGCGCATCATGTACATTGCGTCGGGCGTGCTGGAATATGGACCCTCGCCTTACCTTGACGAGAAGGGGCGCCCGTCAAACCCCATCGAGGCAACGAGCTGCTACATCGACCTGGATAATGGCCGGTACGGCATCGTTGACGACATGATGCCCATCCAGGACGAGATCAACGCGTCCCGTTCGCGCTCGCTGCACCTGATGAACTCGCGGCAGGTCCAGTATGACCCGAAGTCCGGAGGCAATCCCGTCGACAGCGATGTTGCCCGCATGGAAGCCGCGAAGGCGGATGGCGTGCTGCCGCTTGGCTGGACGATCATACCGACCAATGACCTGACGCAGGCCAACATGGTCCGCAATCAGGAGGCGAAAGCCGAGATTGAGCGCATGGGGCCGACGCCGGCCGTGCTGGGCCGGAATGAGGCTGGGTCGCAGTCAGGGCGGGCACGTCTCGTATCGCAACAGGCAGGGCTTACCGAACTTGCCCGTCCGATCGGACGGCTGAACAACTGGGAACTTCGCGTCTATCGCCAGATGTGGGCACGCGCTCGCCAGTTCTGGACGGACGAGATGTTCATCCGCATCAGCGATGACGTTCGCGCGCCGGAGTGGCTGAAGGTCAATGAGCCGCAGATGGGCATGGTCATGCAACCGCAGCCCATGGCGGGACCTGATGGGCAACCGATGGTCGATCCGTCGACGGGTCAGCCGGCAATGCAAATGGTGCCCAGTGTCGGTATCGTCGGTTACAACAACCGACTGGCGGAGATGGATGTCGATATCATCCTTGACACCGTCCAGGACACGGCAACGCTGGCGCAGGAGGTATGGGCCGAGCTGGTGCAGCTAGTCGGTCAGGCTGGCGGCCTCGAGGCGGTCTATAGCCCTGCGTTCGAGCTGATGATTGAAGCGTCGCCATTGGCGGACAAGACGCGGGTGATCGAACTCATCAAGAAGGGCCGCGACGAGCAGCAGCAGAATCAGGTCGCAGCATTGACGCAACAGGTCCAGTCGCTGACCGAGCAGCTACAGGCCAAGCAGCAGAAGGATGCCGCAGTCGTACAGGCCGATGTCGTGCATCGGACGGCACAGGCAACCCTTGCCAACACCAAAGCCAATCAGATCGCGGTGGAGACCGAAAAATCCGCGCTTGATGCCCTGCTGCCCAATCATCTGCAGAAAGAAGACGCTGACTAGCGCTTGACCCCTATTCCCCCCGCTCCGGACAATAGTCGCGTCGCTATGCCTAATTGCGACGTTCGAGCGGGGGAACTCGAAAACTCCTCCCATGCCGCCGGTGTACGGGCGCTGCGTCAGTGGCCGACGATACAGGCCGGGAGGAGTCGAGATGACGGATCAGGACTTTCTTGGCGGGATCATTGCAGACGAAGAGCCGGTGTTCGCCGATGCTCTGGAGGCTGCGCCTGCTGAGACTGAGGTTCAGGCACCGGAAGCCCCGGTAGAGCCCGAGCCGACACCCGAGCCCGTTTCCACGCCGGAGCCCGAAGCCGAAGCGCCCAAGGAAGAGCCTCGCACTGTACCGCTGGCGACGTTCCTGGATCAGCGCGACGAACTTCGCGAGCTAAAGCGGCAAAAGGAACAGTGGGAAGCGCAGCAGCGCCAGCCCCAGCAGCGGATCGACCCCTTCGATGATCCGGAAGGGTTTGCGGCTCAACAGCAACAGATGATTGAGCAGCGCCTGACGCAAGAGCGGTTCGCCTTGAGCGATCGTTTCGCGCGGAAGGAGCATGGCGCAGAAGCCGTGGATGCAGCGGTGGCGTGGGCGCAGCAGCGTGCCGGCCAAGATCCGTCGTTTGCCATGAGCTACATGCGCGAGGCCGACCCTGTCGACTGGATCGTCCAGCAGCACAAGCGCGACGCGCTGCTGTCGGACATTGGGGGCAATGTGGACGATTGGTTCGCCCGCGAAGCCGCCAAGCGAGGATATGCAGCGATTAGCGCGCCCGTTGAGGCGGCCCCCGTGGCCGCTCCTGTTCAACCGGCGACGAAGCCCACCCCTCCCCCGCGATCCATTGCGTCCGAACGCGCACCAGCGCCGGCCGTGACCCCGCAGGGCGACAAGGACGGCTTTTTCGCTTCCATTCTCGGGAAGTAAGAAATGGCAGAAGTTCAGCTTGCATCGGCGCTGGAGCGTCAGGAGTGGGCCACCAAGCTCACTTACGAATATGTCCGTGAGTCCGGCCTGAAGCCGTACATGGGCACCGAAGACACCTCGATCATCCGTCTCGACTACACGCTGGTTTCGCAGGCCGGCGACACGATCAACTTTCCGCTCGCGCAGCGTATCCAGGGTCGCGGTGTCCGCGGTTCGGAAACCCTGAAGGGCAACGAAGTCGATCTGGGCCTGGCGAACACCAAGGTCACGGTGAACTGGATCCGTCAGGGCGTGAAGCTCCCCAAGTCGACCACGTTCCGCACCGCGATCGATATGTGGAACGCCTCCAAGACGCAGCTGCGCCTCTGGTCGTCGGAACTTCTCCGCGACGAAACGCTGCTTGCCATGGGCTCGGTGATCGTCCCCGGCACTGTCGACGTAAAGGGTCTCCCCGGCACGGACTCGCAGGTGCTTTATAGCCTGTCGACTGCCTCGCAGCGCAACACGTACCTCGCCAACAACAGCGACCGTATCGTGATGGGCAATGCCCGTTCGAACATCTCGAGCGGCAACTGGGCGACCTCGCTGGGCAACGTCAACACGTCGTCGGGTCAGTCGTCGGCAGCGCACGTTCGCCTGCTGAAGACCATCGCCAAGACGGCGGGCTCGAGCGTCCCGACCGGCAGCACCACCGGCTTCACGACCAACATCCGTCCGTTCAAGTCGGACATGACGGCGGGTCGTGAGTGGTTCGTCTATTTCGTCGGCAGCCGCGAGTTCTCGGTCCTGTCGCAGGATCCGACGATCGTCAACATCAACACGTCCTCGCGTCCGCGTGAGGCTGGCGGTGTCGATAGCAACCCGCTCTTCCAGGACGGGGACCTGATGTACCTGGGCGTCGTGATCCGCGAAGTGCCGGAGATCGACAACTTCTTCGTGCTGCCGGGCGCTGGCGGTTCGGGTGCGGACCTCGCGATGGGCTTCTTCTGCGGTCAGTCGGCCATCTGCGTCGGCTACGGCCAGCGTACGCAGGTCCGTGAGGACATGCAGGAGGACTATCAGTTCCGCCCGGGCATGGCCGTCGAAGAACTCCGCGGCATCGCCAAGACCAGCTTCGGTGGTGCGCAGTACGGCATGGTCACCTCGATCACCGCCGTCCCGGCCCTCGTCTAAGGAGCATCAGACATGGCACAGTACAACAGCCTTCAGATGACCCCGCCGCGCTATCCGGTGTCGGGTCCGCTCGGTGCGGGGCGCACGCTGCAGAACTCGCGTGGTATTTTCAATCTCGGCACGCAGTCCACGGGCGCCATCAACTCCGGCGACACGGTCTTGATGTTCAAGGTGCATCGCAACTTCCTGGTCCGCTCCGGCGCCTTGAAGTGGGATGCTCTGGGAACGGGCGTCACCCTGTCGCTGGGCGATGCCGCCAACCCGACCCGCTATTTCAACGCGGTGTCGGCGGCAACGGCCGGCAGCACGACGGCCATCGCGGACACCGGTCGCGACTACAACAACACCGCGCTCACCACGATCATCCTGACCATCGGCGGCGGCACGACCAACGCCACTGGCCAGATCTTGGCTGAGCTGACCGGCGTCATCGAAAACCCCGCGTAAGGAGGCCAATATGGCGAAGTCGTTCAAAGCAACGTGGCTCGGTGACGAGGACCCCGGAGCGCAGATCATCCGCATGGGTGACTTGCGTTTCATCAAGGGGGAGCCGACCGATGTTCCTGAAGACCATGCGATGGCGGAAACGCTGCGCAGTAATCCGATGTTCGCCATCGATGACGCGAAGGCGAACGTCGTACAGGCAGACGAGCCGACCGACGACGAGCAGAGCGCGAATGCGGATCGGGGAACCGAGCGCGGCGAACTCAAGGCTCAGCTTCGCGCGCTCGGGGTGGACGTGAAGGGCAACCCGAGTGTCGAGACGCTTCGCCAGAAGCTCGCGGACGCAACCGCGTAATGGCGACCTGCCGCCACATCGTTAATTCCGCCCTGCGCAAGATTGGAAGACTTGGCGCAGGGCGGGAGCCGCGCGTGGCGGACCAAACGGACACGCTGGCGGCGCTTGAGGGCCTGTATGGTTCTTGGGTGTCGTCCGGCGCGTTCGGGCGGCTGCAGGATGTTGTGCCGACCGGCACGACCTATACGGCCCGCGGTGGGGAGCGGATCCTGCGGCAGGACACGTTGGACGTGGTTCTGCCTGAACTAGTGTCAGATGCTTCCTACAACGATTATGGCCGCCATCGTGACGGCTATTACGGAACCGTCGTCTCGATTTCGACGGTAGGCAACCAGACGATCATCGACGTGAAGCCGGGGCAGCCTATTGGCTATGCGCTTCCGCCACGCGATGCGTCTGCAGTAATCATCACGGACACGCAGGGCGGCAATACCGCCTCGTGGCTGTACGACGGGCATATCAAGCGCTGGGAGCGGCTGGAAACGCTGCAACTGGACGATGAGGCTCCGCGCTCCAAGAGCGACCCTGAAGGCCTGAGCGCCGCGCTCGCCATGGAAGTCGCAGACCAGTTCGGTGCCGAGATAGGCCCCACCACGCTACGGCAGGGCAATCGCTACCTCGCCGCCCTCACCCAACGGTTCGGCATGCGCTCCGAGCCTGCTGCCGGAGTGTACTGCTGATGGGCGCGACCCTAAGCCGCAGCCTCAACGCTGCGCCAGTCTACATCGTGAACAAGGACGGGCAGGATGTCGACTTCATCCAGCTTCTATCGAACCTCGCGCGCGTTGGCGGCGGGTCCGCAGATACGACCGACACGGCCGGCAATGCCGTCCCCACCTATCGGGCGCATACCTTCACCTACGACAATTCCGGCAATCTCGCCACGGACACGGTGACGGACGGGACCAATACCTGGGTCCGAACCTACACTTACACCCCGTCTGGCCCGGCGACTGACAGCGGGTGGGTAAAGCAATGAGCGATCCGAACCGCGTCATTCCGTTCATGCGGAATAGTGACGTTAACCCTGCGATCGTGCCGATCGCCATCGCACCGGCTGCGTACCAAATTCCGGGCGGAGCCGCTGGGCTCAACGCCGCAGGTGTCACGGCGTTCACGGCCACGAACCCCAACCCGTTTGCCATCTGGCTTCGCGGTTGGTCCGGCAGCATGACGCCTGTCCCTGACCCTACTGACAAGGGCAACTACATCCCGCCTGGCGCGCAAATCACGCAGTCCAGCGTGCGCCCAGACTATCTAGTCGCTACCCCTGACACCAAGTCCCTGCTTTGGCCTTATTACGGAGCAGACGGCACGACGCCGCTCTATGACATGAGCAAGGCGCGGCTGGTCATCGTGTTTGGATCGGGGCTGTGACCGTCAAGGCTCCGGGCATTGGAACGCAGGTGACGTGGACGACCCTGCCCGGCAAGCCATCCGTGTTCGCGCCGGCAGCCCATACGCATCCATGGATCGATATAACCGGCAAGCCGACGACCTTTGCGCCATCGGCTCATACCCACTTGTGGGCGGATATCACGGACCGCCCCACCATTCCTGCTGTGACCCCGCTCGCAACGGCGACACCCCAGCCGCTCGGCACGGCCGCAGTCGGCACGTCCACCAATGCCGCCCGCGAAGATCACGTGCATGCCAAGCCTGTGGGCCTACTAACGCTGCTCGGTACGGCGACGGTAGGCGAGACGATGACGGTGGGCGTGGCTCTGGGGGTGCGGCGCTACACCCAGACCATCACTGGCGCTGCGGTGGGGGATCGCTTGGTCATCGCCCTGACCGGTGCGCCATCCAACGGCACGATCCAGGACGCCTACGTCTCGGCGGCCAACACAGCGAATATTGGCCTGCTGGTACCTGCCCTGTCCATCGGCGCGGTCGTTGCCGTGCCCCTCGCAGTCTACAAGGTAAGCTGATGGTCACGCAGGTCATCCAGGCGGGAAGCAGCCTGCGGGTCGTCATTGAGGCTCGAGGCATCGAGAGTACGTCAATCGTCAACGGCCGGCTGATGGTGTCGTACTCGGACGGCTCCGTAGAGGATGCTGGCGCGGTTGGCGGTGGGACGCCTACCCCAACGCCTGGTCCGACCCCAACCCCGACGCATACCCTGCTGGCGCCTGTCGTCACCACGGCAACGGGCGACGACGCCTACAGCGTGGCGTTCAACGTCGTGCTGCCGCAGGACAATGCCCTGCCCGACACCGGGTACATGGGCTTTGGCCTCAAGGCGGAGCGGGCGACCAACCCGCTGTTTACGATCGGGTACACCACCGAAACGAACCTGCTGAACAGCACCACGATCAGCGCGGGCGATGCGGACTTCCTGATCGCGAACAACCTGACGCCGGGTACGGGCTACTATTTCCGGTTCAGCGTCATTCCGCCGATCGGGGACGCGGTCAACCTGCCCTCGCCCACCACGGCGGTTGGACCGTTGACGGTCGCAGGCAATCCCACCTCCACGTTGAACCCTGTTTCTGCGCTTTTGGCGGATAGCTGGGTCTCGGCAGGCAACCCGCCGTACCCTGGGTATTTCGCAGGCGCCTATTACGCTGCGCACCCGGAGCATCAGGTTTCCAACTTCTCGATGGGCGGCCAAGGTCTCGGCTACGCCGCGTCGAAGATTCCTGACGTCGTTGCCATCCGGCCTTACGTCATCTTCCTGAGCTTCGGTCCGAACGACTTCATGAACAGCGGCGTCACGCTGTCTCAGTACATCGCGAGCTACGCAGACATCATCAACCAGTTCAAAACTCAGCTACCGGGCGTCGCTATCGCTGTCCGCACGCTGACTGAGCGTCACGCGTCTGATGGCGGCGCGGATGGCAGCGGCGGCTACAACGACCTCTACAACGCCAACCGCAAGGCGTTCAACGCTCAGGTCCGTCAGTGGAAGACGGACGGCTTCATCGCCCAAGTTGTCGACATCGGCGCTGACCCGGTGATCGGCCGCGATGGTGGCATGGAAATCGGATCGCCTGAGTCTGCAGACGGCTTGCATCTCACCGAAGGCCCGACGCCCGCCGGTCAGGGCTACGCCATCCCGATCTTCGCCAACGCCATGAATGCGCTCTACGCCGCCACGCCTTTGCCGAGCGGTGGATCCACAGGAGACCCCGACGTGTCCAGTTTTGCGATCAGTCCCACGTCGCTGTCGCAGCCTGAAGGCAACAGCGGCACAACGCCTTTCGTCTACACCGTCACCCGCACGGGCGGCACGACCTACGCCGCTGCGATCGATTGGGCCGTGACGGGAACGGGCACCAACCCGGCAGCAGCTACCGACTTCGTAGGCGGCACCTTCCCATCCGGCACGGTGACGTTCGCTGCCGGCGCAACCACGGGAACGATCACGGTCAATGTGGCCGGCGATACCAGCATCGAGTCCGACGAGACGTTTACGGTTACCCTGACCAACGGCCGCACGACGGGCACGATCACGACCGCGGCGGCTACCGGCACGATCACCAACGACGATACGAGCGGCAGTGGTGGCGGTGGAGGCGGTACGCAGCCTGTCGGCTATGCCTCGACCTACAGCTATGAGGGCGCACCCGGCTTCGCCACGTCGTTCACCTTCCCGACCAATCAGGTCTACGCGACGGCAGGCAAGGCGCTGGTCTATATCGACAGCTTCGGGGACGCCTCGCGCCAGCCCGCAACGGTCACCCTCACGCCCACTGGCGGCGGCACAGCGGTCAGCCTCACCCGCGTCAATTCCTCTGAAGGCTTGTGGCACGCCAACGTTTCGGCAGGCACCTATACGCTGTCGATGACAGCAACGAGCGCCGGCTTTGCGTACGTCGGCATGGTTTCGGTTCTCGCGACGAACGCGGCGGCTACGCTGGGGGCAACCCAGGTCCAGCCTGGCGCCAACCGCAACAACCCCATCTCCTTCCCCGGCTCGCAGGTCGTCGGGACGAACGCGCTGGGCTTCTACATCGTCAACAGCACCTCGACCGTTGCCTCGCGTAGCGACGGCTCAACCGAGCGGGTCGCGCTGATGATCAACGACACGCAGTTTGGCGGGGTTCACTACGTCAGCCTTGCAACGCTGCCGGCCACGGCCACGCCGACCTACAGCCTGTCGGCCAACCCTGGCGACCGTGGCATTGCCGTCACGGTGAACGCGGCATGATGCGCTGGATCCTCGCCCTCGCCGCGCTGATCGCGACGCCTGCCGCCGCGCAACTCAACCTGCCGGCGCAGCTCACCTATACGCTGACCGACCCGACGCCGACCTATCCGGTGCCGGCCGATGCGGAGATGCCAGCGGCCATCAGCGAGACATACGACGTGTCGGCGCTGACCAGCACGTCCGCCACGCTCTACAAGGCGTCCAACTACGCAGGGTCACAGGCGAAGGCTCGTTTCACCTGCGTTCCGAACGACGTTGTCGGCTATATCGATCAGCTTCGCGGCCCCGGTCAGCAGCCGTTCGGCCATGGTCACGGCCCGTTCTTCGGTGGCACCAGCGTCAGCAAGGATATCACGACTTGGACGCAGCTACGCACCGCTGCGGCAGCCAAGAGCGCGGCTGGCATGCTTGCCTCGACCTGCCCCGGCGACCGCATCAACGGCTCGCTGTACTGGCAGCCTTGGGTGATGAAGGCGAATGCGCTGGGTGACGGCGTCACGCGGCTGAAGAAGGTCAACCTGATCACGCTGTACTACGTGATCGATGACCCGAACGCTGCGGCGACGACGGAGCGTCTGCGGCGGGGTTTCGGAGCCGTGTTCGGGATGAACATGGACGACCCCGACATGCTGGCGTTCAAGGCGCTGATCAACGCCGCGAACCAGCGCAATACCCAGATCCAGCTTCAGTTTACCGAGGCAAGCCACGGTGAATGGGTCTGCGACGGCGACAGCAACGTCTACAGCTATCTCGCGAATTACGATGGCACGCCCGCGTTCAACTGCCCTGCCGGCAATACGCTGTACGCTCGCGTACAAAGCAACGTGTGCTGGAACGGACATCTCCGCTCGACGGACGGGTATAGCCATATCATCCCGCAGGTCCGCGCAGGGCAGGACGGCAAGCTGCATTGCCCAGCCGAATATCCCTACAAGCTGCCGCAGATTGAGACCATCTTCCGCTACTCGCACATGGGTCCGAGCGACTACAGCAAGTGGCGACTGTCGAGCGATGACCACGCCGCGATGATCACCGGGCGGGCCTTCCGCAACGGGGAAAGTCTGCACACCGACTATATCTTCGGCTGGGACGAGCGCTTCAGCGACGATTGGCAGTGCGCCATCGGCATGAAAGTGCCGAACCGCCTTTGCACGATCGCAGAGGGCGGCACGGGACCGCACGACCTCGATTACAGCACGACCGGCCCGCGCGGCAACGGCGGCCCTGTCACGCGCCTGCTGTCCGATAGCGTCGTGCCGAACAGCGGCGGGAACCTGCTGATAGACCTTAGCCGTAGCTTCCCGGGCAGCCAGCCCAGCGATTGGCTCGCGATGCCTGCGCTCGGCACCAGCCAGCCGGTCAAGGGGCCGGTGACCATCCATGTCCATTGAGGCAGCAGCATGGCGGTAATCCCGCTCGGTATCGGTTCCTACAGGCGCGCGTCTGGTTTCGTGCCGGAGGTAGTGCTGCGCAACCTGTACCTAGAGAAGGATCAAAGCGGCATCAGCCCAGATAATACTCTGCGGATCCAACGCCCGGGGCTTACCCGCATTGCCTCAGTAGGGGCGTATCCCATTGAGGGGCTGCACTACCGCACCTCTACGGGGGAGCGGCTAGCCGTCTCTGCGGGAACCTTTTACGTAAACGAGGTTGCCAGCGGCATGTTGGGCAACCTTGGTCGCGTTGCGATGGTGTCCACTCCGTTTGCATCTCTGATCGTTAGCGGCGGTGATCTGTATATCTGGGATACGGTTCTCACCGGCCTTCAGCTTCCCGATGACGCGCCGTCCAACGGCTACGTCCAGGATGTCGACCAGCTCAATGGGTATGGTATCGTTCTGCAGCCCAACGGACGGTTCTACTGGATCGTGCCGGGGCAGACGACGATCGACCCGCTGAACTATGCCACAGCGGAGAGCCTGCCCGACAAGGCCAAGGCTGTACGTCGGCTTGGTGACGAGTTCTGGATCTTCGGGGACGAGAACGTCGAAGTATGGCAGGCCACCGGCGACCTTGATGCGCCTTTCCAGCGCGCGAACGGCCGCAACTACGAACGCGGGTGTCTCTATCGCGATGCCGTGCGCCGCTTCGACAATACGCTGGTCTGGATCGGGGATGACAACCAGGTCTATCGCGGATCGTCCGTCCCTCAAGTAATCAGCGATAGCGGCATTGCCGAGCGTATCCGCCGCGCTGCCGGGGACTGTTCCGCAACGACCTTCGGCATTGATGGTCACAGCTTTTATGTGCTGACAATCCCGGGACAGGGCACGTTCGCCTATGATGCTGCGACGCAGGCATGGAGCGAATTTTCTACCGCGGCGACGGGCGGCTGGATTGCCCAGACTGGTTATCAGGTCAATGGCTCAATCATCATGGGCTCGGGCCTAGACGGGCGGTTGTTCCGCGTCGATGCCAACGCGTTCACGGACGATGGTGCTGCTTTCGAACGCGCAGTGACGGGCTTGGTCGCGATCAGTGGCAAGCGGCCTCGCAATGACAGCCTTTCAGTCGGCGTTGGGGCTTCGGATCAGGCGACGATCCGTATCCGGTGGCGCGATGGGCAGGACGACTATCCCGCCGTGTACGAGGAAGTCGACGCATTCGCGCCGTACGACATCGCCACTATTTGGCGGCTGGGCATGCCAGAGCAACCCTATCGCGAGGTAGAGGTAAGCTGCGTGGATCCGGTAGGCGTTCGCTTCTCCGGCATGATGGCGAACGAAGCATGGCGGTAAAGCCCTTCGTCAAGACATCGCAGCTTCAGCAGAGCCAGCCGATCGTTGATAAGGATGGGCGGCCGGCAGCGTGGTTCGTGCGTCTGCTCAACGACAACAACGCCAACGTAACAAACGCGATCAATGTTCTTGCGCAGATACCTGAAATTCAAACTGCATTGAAGAACCTGGACAGCGCGACAAAGGCAGCTCAGAGCGCGGCTGACGCAGCGCAACAGGCGGCAGACAACACCAAGAAGGAGGCTGCTCTACAGGGCAGCTATATCGAGCCCTCAAGCGTGCTGACGGCAACGCCCACCACTATCACGATCGCCAGCCACACCCGCTACTACCCGCAAACGACTGGCGCTCCAATCAGCGTTTCCGTCAACGGCGGTACAGTCGCTGCTACCACGGGCGGGGACACGGATTACATCTTCTATAGCGACCCAATGCGCGCAGGCGGCAACGTGACCTATCAGGTATCGACGGAAGCGCCTGTCCAGACGGGCAACACGCATGTCGTTGGGGCGGTTCTTGTGCCGACGACCGGTACGGCTGATGGTGGCGAAGGGCCCCGTCGCCCTGGCTACGTCACCGCCAAGTTCGATACCCAGCCCGCCGTATGATCAGGCGGGAGCATGATGCCGAACTGATCAACAGGGTGTCGAACCTGCCGGGCGTTCATGAGAACATAAATTACGGTGATCATTCCATGGATTGGTCCCCTGCCTTTCCAGCTAGTGACACTGGCATATTGGTGCTGTCGAACGGTGAAGACGCGTGCGGAGTTTTCGTCCTCGGTGAGGCACGGCGCTGGCAGGTCCATACGATCTTTGCCCCGACCTGCCGGGGACGCAGGGCACTGGAAACAGGCCGTGCGATGGTCGAGTTCATGCGTCCTGCCGCATCTGTTCTGTGGGGCGCAACCCCTGTCAGGAATTGCGCCGCGCGTTGGTTCAACCGACAATTAGGCGCCATGCCTATACGCCGTGATCAATACGAGGCGGAGGGCGAGGTGGAGATATTCGAGATCAGGATGTAGCTCATGGCCGGATCACTCATTGGCGATATCGTCGGAGGCGTTACCGGCGGCAAGGGCGCGAAGAAAGCTGCTCAGATACAGCAGCAGACAACGCAAATGCAGATTGCGGCGAACAACGCCAATCTGGCCAAGATCACGGGGCTTTCACAACCGACAATTGATCGTGGCAATTGGGCTGGCGATACCTACGCTGGCTTGCTCGGCAAGGGTGACCAGACCGCAGCAGCTTCAGCGCTGGCGACCTATCGCAACTCGAGCGGTTATCAGGACCTACTCAATACCGGTCTGGGGGCCGTAAACGCAAACGCGTATGCTCGGGGTATGGGTGATAGCGGCGCGACGCTGAAAGCCCTCCAGTCCAAGGGTATGGCGCTGGCAGATCAGAACCAGCAGCAGTACCTTGGGAACCTCGCCAACCTGATTGCATCCGGCAACAGCGCAATCGGTAGTGTCGCGGGCGTCAACACCAGCACCACAATGGCGAACAATCAAGCCCTGCAGTCTAGTGCAGATGCTCGCGGCAATGCGGCCCTGATCAGCTCGGCGGCCTGGCAGAATGCTTTCAAGAACGCTGACAACCGGATCAACAACTTCGCGTCCAGCTACGGGGGCTACTGATGGCCATTGACTTTGGCCTTGGGCTACGCGCCCTGCAGACCTTCGGCGAGGATGCCCAGCGCTCGCAGGAGATGCAGGCGCAGCAACAGGTCATGCAGCAGCGCGGCTATGCTTTTCAGCAGCAGCAGGCTCAGGACCGCGCTCGTATCGGCATAGGGCAACAGGTACGGGCGGGGGATTACGCTGGAGCGCAGCAGCAGGCGACGCTCGGTGGAGACTTCGACTTCGCCAAGGCGATCGGCGGGCTGCAAGATGCACACGTTGAACAATTGCAGCGCGAGTTGGATGCTATCGGTACTCTGCACCCACAACTGAAAGCCCTGCCAGTGGAAGCGCGGGCTGCAGCAGCCATCCCAGTGCTCAAGCAGGCTGGATTTAGCGATGCCGAACTAGCCGGCGTAAACTGGACGGATGCAGGGCTAGATAACGCCTATGCCATGTCCAAGGCTGGGCAAGTAGCCTTGGCCGCTCGCATGAAGGCTGCGGAGCCTTACACACTGGCTCCCGGTTCGCGGCGATATTCGGGCGCTCAGGTGCTGGCCGAAAACCCCGCGGAGCCGAAATATCAGTCCGTACCGGAAGGTGGTATGCTCGTCCGTGTCGACGGCGGCAGCGCTACGCCGGTGTACGGGGCCCCAAGCGCAGCGGGCGGCTCCCCTGCCCCATCGGCGCCGGGTGGTCGCTACCAGTACGGCTGGACACCTCGGCAGCGTAATGGCGGCGACAACAGCGACGCCGCGGTGGATAGCAAGATCAGCGGCATGTCGCAGGCTCTTGGTATCAGCCCGGATGCCGACCTTACGGGCATGGATCCTATGAAGATCGCTCGAGCCCTAGCGCTGTCGGAAGGTGGCGCGGGATCGTTGGCTGACCGCAACAACAACCCTGGCAACCTGCGCGACCCCAAGACGGGGGCGTATCGCCAGTTTGCCGACAAGAACGCCGGTCTGCAGGCCGCAGCCTCACAGGTGCGTCGCAACATCGCGCGCGGGCAGACCTCAATCCGTACCATGGTCGAAGGGCTGCCAGTCGGCGGTCAGCAGCAGGCAGCGGCACCGGGCGCCCCGGGGGTGATTATGGGGCGCCCCAAGCAGGCCAATGCCCCGTCTGGCTACCAGTTCGGACCAGATGGTCGAACGCTGCAGCCCATTCCGGGCGGACCGGCTGATCCTCAGACCGCAACGACGCGCACCGTCCAAAGCAATCGCAAGGCTGAAGGCGACCTGCGGCAGAAGTTCGACGCGGAAAAGGAGGTGCAAGCCTTCAAGACCGCCCGCACGCAATTCTACACCATTCGCGACTTGGCGAACAAAAAGAACCCCACCGCACAGGACGATATCGCGCTGGTCTATGCGTTCATGAAGACGCTGGATCCTACCTCGGTCGTGCGCGAAGGCGAGTTTGCCACCGCGCAGAATGCTGGCGGTCTGGGGGACAATGCCCGCAACCTCGTCAACAAGGTCATCAGCGGGCAGCGTCTCAACCCCGAACAGCGACAGAACATGACCCGCGCTGCCTATGCCAGCTACAACCAATTCCGGGCGGCGTACAATACGACAGCGGAGCGATATCAGGGCTACGCGCGCGACTACGGGCTTACGCCACAACACGTTGCGGCAAGGGCGATCATTGATCAGCCCAAGGGGAATAGCGCGCCAAGCGCGTTGGGCATGGGACAGTCGACGCAGATCGGCGGCTTCAAGGTCACGAGGATCAAATAATGGGCAAGTACCGCATCACGGCGCCCAACGGTCAGACCTTCGATGTCGAGGGGCCCGATAACGCCTCTCAGGCCGATCTAGAGCATATTGCCCGTCAGGCCGCGGGAGTTGGTGGGAATTACCCCGTCGACAGCAGCGGCGTTCAGCATCAGCAGCCGCAACAGGATCCGGAAACGGCGCTTGTGAAGGATGTCGGTTCTGCTGTGGGCGAGATCGGGCTTGGGGCCTTGCAGGGGGGCGCAAACGTTCTGGACCATGCCGCCAACTGGGTGCAGTCAGGCCTCAACGCAGCCGGGCAAGCTGTTGCCGGCAGCAACTGGGGCGACAACGTCAACTCCCTGTGGGGCGACGGCAAGAACAACCTGCAGGGTGCTCTCCCGCAGGGCAAAGAGGGTTTTGACACGCTCCGTAGTGTGGGCAAGATCGCTGGCGAAGGCGTCGGCCTAGCGCCCCTTGCTACGCTTGGTGGTGGCGCTCTCATTCAAGGTGCTCTGGGCGGGGCCCTGCTTTCCGATAAAAACACCGTTGGCGGCGTCGCCATGGATGCTGGCATGGGCGGCCTTGCGTCGCGGATCGGTGAAGCGGCATTCAACGGCGCTTCGGGTCTGATGCGGCCGCAGATCGATGACCGGGTACAGCGCCTGCTCAATGAGGGCGTTGATCTAACGTCGGGCCAGATCGCAGGCCCCGGCCGCGCTATCAAGCGGCTTGAGGACATTGCGGCGACAGTACCTCTGGTGCAGACTCCAGTTGCTGACGCTCAGCGCGCCGCAACGGTAAGCCTGAACCGGGCTGCTACCAACCGTGCCTTGCGGCCGATCGGTGAGAACCTGCCGCGCGATGTTCAGATTGGCCACGATAGCGTAGCATATGCCGGTGATCGGCTGCGGCAAGCCTACAACGATGTGTTGCCGCGCCTGAGTGGGCAGCTCGATCGTCAGTTTGAAACGCGGATCAACACAATCCGTACCCGAGCGAATGTCCCCGATGCCTATGCCCAGCAGATGGATCAGGTACAGCAGGAGCTTGGAAATGCGTTCACCCGCGCCGGTCCAGACGGAGCGTTCAGCGGGCGCACTCTGCGTGATGCGAGCGAGCGCCTGGCTGACCTGTCAAGCGCGTGGGGCCGTAGCGATGACCCGTATCTGCGCCGGATAGGAGATGTAGCGCAGCAGTATCGCGAGCAGCTACACGCATTGGCACGCCGCCAGAACCCGGCCGATGCCGAGCGCTTGCGTAACATAGACCGGGGATATGCGAGCCTGGTCCGCGTAGAGAAGGCTGCTGCTGGCACTCCGGATGGGGTCTTCTCTGCGCGCCAGTACGACGGCGCAGTTCGCAATTCCGATCGGTCCGTTCGCCGTCGCATGTCAGGGCGGGGTCAAGCGCTTGATCAGCAGTTAAGCAGTGACGCCGCCTCGGTAATGCCCAACACCGCTGGACAGGGCGGCTCCAAGGACATCAACAGCCTATTGGCTCTTGGCGCAATCGGCAGCGGCGTCATCGGCATGCAGCCCGCAGCGCTAGCGGCAGGCGCGGGCATCATTGGCGGGAGGCAGCTGTATCGCCCGGGCGCGCAAGCTGCTGTCCGGGGGTTCATGGCCGCCCCTCCGGGCTTCGCACGAGAAAATCTAGGCCGGCTTCTTGCGGCAGGCGCGGCGGCAAGCCCGTACGCAGCGCCCGCTATTATAGAACAAGGACGATAGCATCCTGCGCCGCCAATTACGCGAAGCCTTCCACCCATTGACGATAAGGGCAGATGTGCCAGTGGCGCCCGCTATTTCCCAAGCTGATGACATGCCAACACTATAGCGCAACCGCGCATCCCCTAAAATAGCTGTAACGCTATGCTTATTCAGGGATGCCGCGGTGGCTTCTGTCGACATTACCTTCCCGGGGAATTTGGCACAGGTCGCCAGCAATGACGATCTGCGCGCGGTGCCGTCGACCTACCAGGATGGCGATGTACTGTATGTCGTCAACAATCCCCCCGGCCTTTTCGGCTTTGTGCCCGCATCCTTAGCCGCAGATGACGACGAGAATGTTCTGCGTCCGAACGATCGCACACCGCTGCAGGCCGGGCGATGGGTGCGCAATCCCGCGGGCTTTTCGCCCGGGCCGACTGGTGCGGCGGAAAACACCTACCACGACTTGGCTATCTTTCAGGCCAGCGACGTTGCGCGAACGAGGGCAACGCTTGTCGGCATCAGTGGCATCCCAAACGGCGACTTCTACTGGTCGCCTGGAGACACGACAGCCGCCGATGGAAAGAACGTAATCGCCTCGACGGTATCGGGAGCAAATGGGCGCTGGGTGCGCGCCGGCTCTCGAGCGATTGTCTACGTCAATAGCAGCCCAACTGCGACCGGGTCCCAGAATAAGCAGGCATGGGATGCTGCCTTTGCGGCTGTTGAGGTAGGCGGTCGGATTATCGACCCGCAAGGATCCGCGCGCTATCCGCTCGATACCAGCAACGGGCCTGTCCAGATCACGAAGTTCTGCACGATCCAGCAGGACGGGCAATGGTTTTCCACTGGTCACACATTCTCGAGCAGCTTCACTCCGCCGTTGGGCATGCCCTTCTGTGTGTTTGCCAGCGACGGCGTGCCGTTTGTCCTGAAAGGCAGCGGGCAGGCTGAAGGCGACGGCACCAAGGATGATGTGAACACGGGTGACATCCGCTCGCACCCGACGCTCTATTATCTGAAGGGTGTGACGGGAGCCGTCGCGGAGTCGCCGGCCCTGACGATCAAGAACGTGACCAAGGTTGGCTTTTCGCTTGACCGCTGCACAAACTGCACCGTCGCTGTTGATTGGGAGGGCGGGGTCTTCCCGTACAACGACACGAGTTACTTCGGCATTGTCGCGGAAGGTGGCGGAGGAAAACACGACCTCAGCCGGAACACGGTTCGTCGTGGCGCAGATAACGGCCGCATCGTCAATTTCATCTTTACGGGCGGCTATTATGGCGTGTGCGCGCAAAATCGCATCCGAGATAATTCCTATGATGTATGGGAAAAGCTAGCCTACCTGTATGGTGAGCGACAGGATGTAGGCAACAATTCTGGCGTTTGCGTAATGACGGATTCCGTTCGCCTAAACAAGGCGACCGGCAGCAAGGTCTACAATCACAAGCTGGGCGACAACGCGGCCGGCATTGTTTCGATCTACGATTCGACTGACATTACGATTGAAAACGCTGTTGCCACCAAACTGCGGCAGATCGCATTTTATGCCGCCCGCAGCGATACTAGCTACACGGGGGGGCTGAAGAACATCCAGATTGTGAACCCGACCGCGACGGGAAATCCGACGCAGGCAACCGTGACTGGCTCGATCAGCGGCAACATCCTGACCGTCACCGGCGTGGCGTCAGGCACTCTTCTGGAGGGGCATTTCCTGCAGGGTGCCGGCCTTGCCACTCCCACCCGAGTGGTAGGCTACGGCACGGTAAACCCGGATGGCACTGGCACCTATTACGTCAAGCCCGGCAGCCAAACCGTGGCGTCTACCACCATCGTCACCGTCTCCGAGCTTCTCCCAGCAGTGCGCTTCCTAGCGCAGGGCGCGGATGGTGAGGACATCACCATCACAAACCCCAATTTCAGCAACTTTGCTACCGACTCTGGCGCTGGTGTGATCGAGTTCACCGGCATCTCTCCCTATGCGTTCCGCAGGGTCAAGGTTACCGGCTTTAAGGGAATGTCCACGGCCCAGCGCGCCGTCGTGCTGAACAGGGTTACGGATTCTACGATCAATGGCGTAGATTTTACCGGTACGGGGCCAAGCGCTGTCCAAGAGATCGGATGTGCTCGCAATCGGCATACCGGGATCTTCGCGCCTAACGTCGCCAACCCGGGCGTAGAAGGCCTGTCTGCCACGTCGACAACCGACACCAGCCAATACGGCATGACGGCGCTCCGCGGCTTGGTGACCCTTACCGGGCCAACGACGACGCTTCTCGGTCGATTCGCTCCGGAGGCATGGGCCTCCTTCACGCCCGACAACGATGTCGCCTCTGATTGGCTCAAGACGGAGGGGTCGTTGATCTGGGCAGTTTCGGGCGGGAACATCACCATCCGCACGAAAGCCGGCAATACGCCGCCTGCAAATACGAACTTCCGCTATGATGTGAGGAACTGACGCATGGATATTACGCCGCAGATGATCGACGCGGCTCGCTCGGTTCGGGCTACATTGCTCGATGTAGAGGCTGCTGTCGATCCTAACAGCATGACTATGCCTTCTGCCGTGGCGCGGCATCACAACGCGCTCGGTTCCCTTCTCGACCTGTTCAAGAGCGGAATAGACCCTGCGGTCTTCCGGGAACTGAACGGCGGAGTGGACAAGACCCTATAACCCTTCACCAAGGAGAAGACCATGCACGACAAGCACCCGCGCCACGGGCACAAGCCTCGGCAATGACGGCCCTTCGGATCGCCAACGTCGTCGTATGGGCAGTGATGCTGTTATACATGACACCCGGCGCGGTTGCTTCGGTGACAAAGCGCGCGCGGTACGGCGATCCTATGCGCCTTGCGTGTGCACTGACTGCTATCCTTTTCATTGGGTTCAATGCGTTCTGGCTGTGGGGCGCATCAGATCAAGCGGACCTGAGACCTGCGGAAGCGACGACGCTGAAATTTCTGCTTGTCCTGAGCGCGGCGCTTGGCTGCTACATCCTGAGCCTTGGGCGGACCTACGGGCGGGGTTCCCTGCTCAAGCGGCGTGATAATGATGCCTAGCCCCATACCGGTCACAGTCGCTTCGACTGGATTTACCTGGACCGCTGCCCTGATGGGGGTCGCAAATCTTCTGATTGGCGGCCTGCTGGTAGCGATCGTCCGCACCCGTCCTGCTCTCAAGAAAATCGCCAACGAGCGCGAGGCCAACCTTCTTAACGAGCGGGCGGAGGAAATGGAAGCGATGCGCGCTCGGGTAGATGCCTTGGAGGCGAAGCTAGAGCGGGAGCGCGCCCGCCATGAGGCGGAACGTGCGCTCGATAGGCATCGGCTCAACAACATGGACCAATGTCTGAACTACCTCTTCATGGTCTTCGAAAAGATGCCCGAAAAAGTCCCGGAGGCCATGGCGGCTGTCAAGGACATGCGCGCTGAACAACTGAAGGCGGAGGCAATCGAAAAGGCCACGATCCACGCAGCCGAAATCCAGAAAGCGGGAGGCGAGGAATGACCGTAGACGACGCGAAGCGCCTGCAAGAGCGGCTGGGACTGGTGCAGGACGGCATTGCCGGCCGCGACACTTACCGCGCTCTGTTCGCCCGATTTGGCGCGCTGCCGACGATCGCGCCGGAGCTTGGCCTGTCCGCCGCAGTGCATCTCAACGCCTATAGCATCGCAGATAAGCCGCTGCGCCTCGCGCACTTCATGGCGCAGGTTGCTCACGAAAGCGGCGGCTTCCGGTACATGGAAGAAATCTGGGGCCCGACCGACGCACAGCGCGCCTATGAGGGTCGTGGCCTGCTCGGGAACACGCAACCCGGCGATGGTTACCGATACAAGGGGCGCGGGCCGATCCAACTCACCGGCCGGGTGAATTACCGCCTGTTCGGCCGCGCGCTGGGGCTCGACTTCGAACAGCATCCCGAGATCGTCGCTCTCCCCTCGGTAGGTCTGATGGCTGCCTGTCACTTCTGGCAGATGGGTGGCCTCAACGAGCTAGCTGACGCTGACGATGTGCTGACCATCACCAAGCGCGTGAACGGCGGCCAAAATGGCCTTGCCGATCGACAGGCGCAGCTTGCGCGAGCGAAGGAGTTGCTGCTGTGAAGATCCTCAACGCGTTGAAGGGCATCGGCGGGGAATATGAGGTCCAACGCATCTTGGGCGCGTTTGGCACCGTCGTCTATGTCGTCTCCGCCCCTGCTCTGATCTGGTTTGGCAAGGTCACGGCTTCGTTCGATAGCTTCTGCATCGCCTACCCTGCCGGCATCGCCGCGTGTGTCGGTGCAACGGCCGGTGCCATCGCCCTCAAAGACCGCAACGTCGCCACCGCAAAGGTCGTGGAAAGCACCGGGTCCTTGCCCGCCACGCCGCCCATGCCTCCGGCTGGGCCGGCGACCGTGGATGCGTCGGCATGATCCCCGCGTGGATCCTCCGCTACGCTGCCCCGCCGCTGGTGGTGGCCGCGATCGTCGCTTGGCTATGGCTGGGCTGGAGCCACGCCGTCAGCCGCGCTGACAAGCTCCAGACGCAGCTAACCGCTCAGACTGCCCGTGCTGATGCTGCCGAGCGTAAGGTCGCCGCCATGGCCCAAGCCGATGCCGAACGAGCGATGGACGACAGCAAGATAGACCAGATGAAGGACGATCTGACCCATGCAATCGCGACTGCGCCAAAGGGTACTGCTCCCGGCCCTGCTACCCTTGCTTTGGGCTGCGCAAGGATGCGGCAGGCAGGACGTACCGCCTCCCCAGCCTATTCAGCTAAGTGCCGTTGATGCAGCCGCGGCATCCAGACCAAAGCCGGTCATGCCAGATGCCGCCCTCACCGACGATGCTGCGTCGGCTCAGTACAGCGCTGATCTTGAGCTATGGGGTGAAGGGATATCGCGTGCCTGGGGCCGTGTTTGTCGGTCGCTGGCTGCGCAGGGTATCGCGGTAAGTTGTCCGGTGGTGAAGTGAGGCGTCCGGCTATCTGGCCCGTATTCCAGATCTAGGGGTGGAGGCCGAACGCCTCAATCTGTGAACCGCCTCGCGACAGCTACGAAACAGGCCGTAGCCTATTGCGCGGATTCGCGTCAAGGGGTACACCGCTTATGTGGCGGCGGGGAAAGGCATGCAGGCGGCTGGTCGAAGCCATCGGGAGCCGATAACGCCGTCACTCCTACCCGCCCTTGATCCGAACGGCCGGTCATGCGATTCTGGTTTTGCACACTGGAGTATCGCAGCGGGCGACCGTTCGGACTTCCGAAGGCCCGGCCCTAGGTCGGGCCTTTTGCTTTGCGGCTTCTCGCCTTCCGCTACCGTGCCCGGCACCCTCACCGCAAAGTAGGGCTATCCACCATCGGTATGACGCCGGTATCCCCATGGTCCATCAGCCTGCGCACCCGAGCCCGGAAGAACTGCCGCACCTCTAGCGGCGTCTCCTTCCACTGCCCCCATGGGTGAAGATGGGCTATCTCCGGTGCCTGATCCTTTGGCGTCCTGACCATCAGGTAGACAGCCCAATCGTCCTCTTGAGGGTCGGTCATGTCGGGAGGAAATCGTAGGCCGGTCATGGGGTGGTGATAGCAGGTTAGGCGGTCGGGGTATCGGCGGGGTTAGAGCGCTTGCGAAGGACGATCTTGTCCTCGTAAGTGTCAGGGTCTTCGATGATGTCATATTCGTAGCCAAGCATGGCGGCTACTTCCAGGTACGGATCATCGGCGCGAATTGGTGCCCCCTCGACCCGGTCGGCGTCATTGTAGATGGGCTGGCTGCAATCACCAATCGATACATGCCCCCCGCGCGCCAACCACGCAAAGTCGGCGGAAGTTCGCGACGAGCCATCCCAATGCAGCCAAACCTCGGCATCGGCTGGCAAGCCCTGAAGCGCTGCGATTAGCTCGGCAACCGTCATCACTTCCCCCTCACCTCATCAAGCGCGATGATCGCGGCGCGGGCCTCTTCTGCGAAGTCCTGCCACTCGTAAAAATTGCCGGTATCTACAGCGCTTGTAACCGCTGACAGCATAACACGCGCCACAGCCTCGACCTCAGCGTCTGTCGGCTCTCGCATCACTCTACATCCATGCTGCGGATGGCGGCGTCCATTCTACTCTGCAACTCAGCAGCCAGTGCGGGATCGTAGAACTCATCGTCAGGCACGACGCCTTTTGGGCTACAGATCGCAACGTGGTAGGCGATCGCCAGCTTCGCCGCACGCTCCCGCATCGCCTCCTCGGCTTGGCGGCGGACCCGAGCCACCAGATCGGCAAGGTTGTCGCGGTTGATGACGTTCAAGGCAACCTGATCGCGGTAGGCATCGGCAATCAGGTAGTCGCCAGCGGTAGGCGTCACCTTATCCATGGGTCACCTCGGGAGCCGTAGCACGTTCCCACATCGTCGGGCGGCCATCAGGGAAAGACGCGCGGAAAGGATTGGTCGGGATATCACGAGGAAGCCAATGCGTCGGCACAAAGTCCAGGTCGACCAGCTCTTCATCGGTGGAATGACCCAGATACCATGCGCCGCCCCGGCGATACGCGACCGCCGCCCACGCTAGTCCATCACCGACTATGCAGTCGCTTCCGTCTGCCGTCTCGATCGGCTCCCACCGTCCAAATGCAGGGGCTTCAGTCATGGGAGGGGTCCGACAAAACGACCTCTGGCTGGTTGAGCGTCTCTCGCCACCATTCCTCAGCAAATTGTTTCTCGTGCGGCGTTCCGTCCAGAAGCAACCGCGCTGCCGCCCTCGCTCTGCTATTCCACCGTTCTGCTCGCTTTACCCGGCGCTCAAGGCCAGCGGCATAGCTTGACGGCTCGAAGGGTGGGTTGCCTCGCTTGTTCGAGTCCATCACTCTTCTCCTTATCGTGTAGGGGCGTCAGAAGGGGTGGGTTTGCGTTCGAGCGAGCATGCGCGCTCAAGCCACTGGTTGCGGAGGCCATGCAAGTATGACTTGTCAGGAAATTGCCGAGCCCGCTGTTCGCATTCTTCCGCCATATGCAGAGCGGTCAGCATATCCTTATCATGCGTGTTGGGTGGCCTCATCACCCCTCTCCCACTTCCGCAAAATACAGCCCCGTCTCATTGAACGAGGCAGGCTTGTCACTCAGCCGGTACACCTTGGGTCTATCCTCTCCATACCGTAGGAAACGGTACTGACGGTCGCGCGAGAAGCCCTGCGCAAAGCCGCTCAGCTCACCTGGATCGAGTACCCGCCTGTAGCCCTCTGGTGCTTCCCAGCGGTTCGATGCCGACAGGCGGAGTAGGTCGGACAGGATGCGTCGGAGGCGCATTAGGCGGCTCCTTCGTCGAGGCTGCGAGCAGGGCCATAGATTGTGAAGCCAGCTTTATTGCGACGGCAGCCGAAGTGCCGTCCCTCCCAAGGCTGATCGCCGGGCCGCTGGAACGCGATGCTAGCGATGCCGTCCGCGGGCCATTCATAATCGGGCGCGGAAAGGCGTTTCGCGACGCGAGCGGCGAGAATATAATCGTCGGGCTCTGCGTAGATGATGACGCGCGGTGTCTTGCCCATCATAGCTTCCTAATATTAGGAAGCGAGCCCTGCCCGTAGACGCGCTGATTGCGGATCACGTCAAGAATGAAGTGCCGCTGCACTTTTCCCGAGCGAATATCATCCGGCAGCGGGTCAGCATTGCCAAGAAAAAACCTAGCGATCACCCAAGCGGTATCGCGATCTGCTTGCGTGACGGTATCATCCATGATCCGTCTCCCGGCCGAAGCAAGGCGGCATACGCCCTTGGATTGTTCGGCAATCTAAACCGGCGGGAGCGCCGCACACCTTGCAGGGCGGCAGATTGTTCTCTTTTTCGTCCAGCCATGCGTGGCCAGCCTCGGTCCAGCCTTCGTGTCGGATCAGCTTCCGCGCTGCCGCCATCTCGATACTGTTGTGAAAGCCGGTGTCTTTCAGCAGCGTCACTAGATCGCGCAGGCCGCCTTCGAGCGCTGCAATGCGATCCGCGGCCTCGCCGCAAAGCTCGATGTTGCGGATCGTGCCGTCATCGTTGCAGCCGATGGTGTTGTCGTCGCGTAGTCTGGAGATTAAGTCAGTATCAGCCATGTGACCCTCCTACGGTCGCTTGGTCGGGGTCGTCAGCGAGCAAGGCTGGCGGCCCCTGTTTCGGTTTACGGAGGACCGCTAAGCTATTGATTCATATGGGGCGCTTTTGCCGATGGTTTACACGGCAGACCGCGAATAACTGACAAACACATCAGCTTTGGGAGCAGGATGTCGCAGGTTCGAATCCTGTCTCCCCGACCATAAAATCAATCACTTAGCGGCTTCCTGCCGCAGTCGGTTTACAGCCGGTTTACACGCACCGGCTCCGTTCTCACACTTTAGCAGCCGCGATTCGCTTGCCAAGCTCAATCACGACACGGGTTTGATCGACGTATTTTACCCGGATCGCAGCCACCTCCGTCGTCTTCCAGCCGAGGATGTCGGCAATCTCTTGGTCGTTCAGTCCTGCCAGCATGCACCGGGTGGCGAACGTGCCGCGCAGGTCGTGAAAATTGCGCTCTACCTTGCTGGCAATCTTGGCGTCGTTGAACCGGCTGCCAAAGCCAGAGGGCGTCCACGGTTGCCAATGGCTGTTCGACAGGATCGTCTCTGGCAGCGGCTTGCGCCGATCCTCCCGCTTGCCAGCCATCTCGGCAGCATGGCGGTCACGGATGCGCTGGAGCAGTGCCTGCGTATCTCCTAGCACCGGAACGCGCGCGGTAGCCTTGCCCTTGCTTTTACCGGTCTTCCAGAGGATCGCGTGTTCCCCCACTGCCGACCACGGCAGCCGGATCAGATCGCCACGCCGCAAGCCGGTGAGAGAAGCAAGCTCCACTGCCTCCTGCATCTCGACAGAGGCATGAGGCATGAATGCGGCTATATCGCCTGCTTCCCAGATCACATCGGATCGATCCGCCTCGTAAAGCCGGTCTATGCCTGTCAGGACGCTGGGTGGCAGCTTTCCGCGGTCGTGAGCCCATGAAAGAAGCCGTGTGAAGCAGGTGATCGCCGCATCCGCGCTACGGGGCTGATGCGCCCACCGATCGCGCCAAGCTAAAACATCCTGCCGCACCCGCCGGTCGGTAAAGACGGCTAGCGATACCGTTCCAAACTCGGCCGATATGCGATCAAGCCAAGTGCCATAGTTGACCCTGGTTGCTTTCGACACGCGACCCCATTCAGCGCTACGGCGGAATTCCTCGATCAGCGAATCGATCGTCTCGACCGCTACGCGCGGCAGTTCGCGCCGCTTTTCGGCAGCGGCATCGGTCAGTGCAGCAGTGATCTTCGGCCGCGCCCCCTCAGCGCGCAGGATGCAGGGACCGCCGCGCCAAGCGTAGACGTACCAGACGGCAGCCTGCCCCTTGCGCAGTTTCCTGACGATATGAAGCCCGGCGACCATCAGCTTGCCTGTTGCGCCTTCCATGCGTCATAGGGGCTCAGCGCCGCGTGACTGGTGTCGGCCGGGAGTGTCAGAATCGATCCATCAGGGCCGATCTTCACGCTACCGACCTTTACGCCTGCATCTCGCACAGCCTTGATAGCCCGCTTGATTGCGACCGCGCTCGGGTAATGCGCCTCACCCATCCCGCCCCTCCTTTATCTCGATACTCGCAAGCAGCATCTTCTCTTGCCATTTGGACAGGACAGCGGCTTCAGCATCTGGGCCGGTGCCGACGCAGACGACCTGATGATCGCCTTTGACGGTAAGCCGGGTATAGCCTTCGGTGTCCCGGTTCGCTGGAGTGATGTCGAAGGGGGGTGTCATGGCTGCTGCTCCCCAAGACGGGTAGCGCACCGCGTTGCAGCACTTTCGTCGTCAGTGATCGCGAACAGCACCCGATTGGCCCAACCGCAATCATTGTTACCAGCCACCTGCCACGTCGCAATCGCGCACAAGACGCTGAACATTGCTGCAAAGAAAGATAATACCCCACAGATGGCCGAGAAAATCTGGTTTCCGGCCGACTCAGGTTCTGCCTGCTCGTTATCAGCAGGACGGTTGTCGCGGTTAGGTGTCATCGTTCCTGCTCCTTCAGGAGAGCGGCGCGGGGCTTGTACGTCGCCAAAGCTGCGCCGCGGCGTTGGTCTGCCTGCTCTTCCGTGCACCCTTCCCAAATGGCGCTACAGCCCGAATGATGCAGGAGATGGCCGCACCAAGCGCACTCGCGCCGCGATAGCCATTTGCGCTCCAGGCGCGTCAGGCTTTCAACGGTGCGCGCTGCTATCCCTTCTACGTTGAGGGTTGTGGGATTGGTCATGCGCCCTCTCCTTGGGCGATGCCTTCGGCCCGCGCTGTCGTGCTTTGCACAGAGCCAGCTTCGCCGTCTCCGCCCTTCGGGCTTCCATCGCTATCGCGGGCAAGGCTACTGCCTCCAATGATGCCGACACACATACCCCTGAGGCAGCAGTCTACTAAAATCTCGCTGCTTTCGAATGACAGGCTTTCGAAACGGAGAGCATGACCGCGATGTTCTAACCACACTGATGCCGCAAGAGCGCGAGCTTTTGACCGGAGGATGCCGTCAAATTCCTCATCGAGGCGCGAGGGATCGAAGCCCGAAGGGGCAAGACCCGCAGGGGCTTGATCGGAGACGAGAGCCCGGTCCGCAGGACGCGCCGTATCCTTGACGCTCACACCCCCTTCTCCTGTGCAGCGCAGCTGTCGATGGGGTGGAGGGCGGCGATGACGCGGGCCAAGCCGGCTTGTGCGTCCTCGTAGCTCCGCCAGCCGCATTTGCCGACCATATCCGACACCGAGACGCGCGCTAAGACGTGCGCGGCTTCCTGAATTGCGGCCTCCCCCACGCTTCCCGCATGATTGGACGGGCTGGCGGCGGGGATGCGCGCGACCAGCTTTTCCCATACGCCGAACCCCGGCTTTTCCTTGGCCGCGTAGAGAATGGCAGCATCAACGGCCTCCTGCTCGGTGCCGCCAGTCCGCCATGTCATGGACATGGAATAGGTCGTCGTCGGCCCGTTCGCCTTGGACAGCGCAAGAGCAACAACGAACACGTCCCCCTCCCCGCTCGTCAGCCCCTCTAACGGTTGGGCGGCGGGGGGAAGCGTGCCGTCAGCCTGATACGCTGCACCGGAGCAAAATGCGTCGCGCAATGCGGCTTGATCGACGCCGGGATAGCAGGTGCAAGCCGCATCGGACGCGCAGGCGTATGCCGCCTCGGCCCTGTCGACCGGGGTCGGTGATGCGAGGGCGGACACGCGATCAGCGGCAGAATAGGCTTCTGCACGCCGCATGTTGCGACTAGCGCGCTGATCGTAATTATCAGTGGCCTCAAAGGCTTCGGGGTCGATAGCCCTTGCCAGCGCCTCCCGCGATTTTTCTCCCCCGTGTGAGGGAGTACGGGTGTTCCAGGCGGCAGCCGCCTCGGCAAAGTGGGTTCCGTCTGCGCAGACTTTAACGGACGGCGAGACTTCGCAGTAATTGCAGCTTATGCGGGTCCAAGCGTCACCCTGGATAGCAGGGTTTTCCGGCTCGACCCATGGTTCACTTCCGCAAAACGGACACGGCAGTAGCTCTACCTTGGTGCTAGGCATGGGGATGGTCCTTAGAATAGAGGGGTGCCGCGCCCTGACGGGCCGGGCTGGCGGGCTTCGCCCCAAGCCCCTGCGGGTCTTGGCCAGAGGCGCTCATCCCTCGCGGGGCGAAAAAGCCGGAAAAGTCGGCGTTGGTGAGAGGCCACACAGGCGAGCCATCGGGCCGCTTGCGCTCCGAACGCGCCAGAATGTCGCGGTAGGTCATGCTGCTTGGCCCTCCCGCAAGAGGTCTTCCACCTGCACGCCCAGCCATTTGCTCAGCGTGGCCAGCGCCCAATCCACGAAGGCGGCGCGCTCGTTCTCCGGCATCTTGGCGAACGACGTACTGTCGTAGTCCTTGATCGTGTCACCGCTCGGGAGCGTGATGGTGCGGACGAGGCCCCGCCGATCCTTGAGGATGCGGTGAAGCATCTCCGCGTCGATCGCGTCGCCCTCGATACGCTCCGACAGCATCGGAGCCGCGATGCCGAGGCAAGACCAGTACAAAGCATTCCGTCTTACGTTGCCTGCCGTCCGGGTGATCCGGACGCGCACCGGGCCATCATCCAGCGCGCGGATAGCAGCTTCTGCGATCGGCCCGACCGGGCGCAGACCGCCTAGAACCTTACGGAAGATCAGGGGCGCTTGATCAGACATTGCGAGCCTCCCATGCTTGGCCCATCGTCGTGCGCAGCCATGCAGACCAGTAGCCCGTTGCGACCGTGACGGCGTTGAAGCCGTATTTCAGTTCGAAGGATTGCCACCCGCCGCGCTGGCGGAATGCTCCTATCTTGCCGCTCTGCTCATCGTGATGGCGTTGGCACAGGGGGATGGCGTGCTTGTCGCTCGCTTTGGTCCCCATGCCCTTATCCCCACCATGATCGACATGAGCCGCTTCCACCGGGGATTTCCGCGGCGGGTCGCCCTCCCCACAACCGCCGGCCTTATGGCCATGGAGGTAGCAGGGGCGGCCGCGAAGCCATTGCAGATAGCCGGGCGCGCTCTTTTCAGCGGGGCGACCAGCATTCGACCGGCGTGGCGCTGTGTGCTTGCTAGTTAGCATTACAGCCTCCACTCACGGCCGCCAGCAACACGGCGGTTGCGCAGCCCGGCGCGTCGGTAGGCCTCGCGATCCTCCCAATTCGCTTTCAGCTTCGACAGCCGGTACAGAGGATCTGTCGCGTACAGGTGGCGACGGTGTTCGGCGCGGGTCATGCGCCGTTCTCCATCGCGATCAGCTCGCGACGGCGGGCAATCTCCTTTTCCAGGCCAAGGAAGTCGGCGCCATCGCCTTCCCAATAATACCGGACCTCAGCCTGCACCTGGTCGAGCAGCGGCTTTTCGGCGGCCAGCAGCGCGTCAAGCATGTCGTCGTCGGCGCAAGCCTCAAGCCCGCGGGCAAACTGGCCGCAGGCCGTACGGATGCCAGCGCGCGTCTTGATCGGCCCGGTCAGAGGGGGTGGCTTCTGGCGACCTTCCTGCTGCTGCTCTGTCTGATGCTCGATAGCCACCGGCTCAGGCGCAGCGTTCCGTGCCGGCTGGTCGGCAACGATGTCCTGCACCTCGCCAACCTCGTACAAGCCGCTGGTAGCGCCCGGGTAGACCGACCGGACGCCTTCGCTGATGACGCGGCTGCGAAGCATCTGACGGGGGTATTTGCGCCACATGTCGGTGGTTAGCTGAGCTTGGCGAGCGCGTTCCATCGTCCAGTCGATGCGGACAGTGCCGCCGCCCGGATGGCTAAACGTCGCATCCGCTTTGTGATCATCCAGAGCGTGCCACTCAACCTTGCCGCCAGCCTGAACGAAGTCGCGCAGCATGGCATCCGCCTTCTTGGCAGGCTTGCCCTTGATGATGTGGTAATCGCGGAACACGACGGCCGGGTGTTGCCCTTCAGCCTGCGCCAGAAGACACAGCGTCAGGACGGCATTGGGGTCATTCGACCCGAACAGGCCGCCTTTGGCGATAGCAAGCGCAACGCGCTCAATGTCAGCGATCGGCAGCATAGGCGCGCCGGTCATCGGGACGATGGCGTTCATGCCCGCGTTCCTTTCTTGTCAAACAGGGAGGATGCTGACGACAGGGTGGACAGCACCTCTTGGGTGAGGTGAAGGGCAGGCCTGGCCCATGCGAACACAGCAATGCTGCCGATGAACATCAGGGTCATGCCGATCTGTGCGAGGTCAGGAGCCATCAGGCGTCTCCCCGCGGCTTGCCGGCAGCTTCCCAAGACGCGACGGCCTCAAGCCAGCTTTCCTGCTCATCAATGAGGTCGCGCGCCTGATCGGTTTCGCGTTCGATCTCTTCGTCGCTCATCGCACTAAAGTCAGCGGCGTATTTCTTCCACGCGTCTTCCATCAGGCGTCTCCCTGAGTGGCGAGAGACCGGCTGAACTTGGCGAATGTCTCGTAATGCTGCCGAGAAGCGCCCTGATAGGTCAGCGTGTCATTCTTGCGCTTGTAGACGATGTGCGTGGATGGCCGTCCTTTGTCGGTCGGAACCCACATACGATAGCGGACGACCTCAAACGGATTGGTGACTTCGGTCAGCGTCGCGCCATTGCGCTCCAGCCAGGTCATAAAGTCGTCGCGCTTGAAGCTGCGAAGGAAGTGAGGGGCGCCAGCCATCACGCCCTCCACGCATCGGGGTTGAGAGGAACGGCGCGGGTCGTGATCGTCGGCAACCGCGGGAAGTGCCACGGGTCGGTCGCCTGCTGCTCTTCGGTGCGCAGATCGTCCTCGACCATGTCGCACCCTTTTTCGATGCGATCAGAGCCGTAGGAGAACGACAGGTTCTCGTTGAGCGAGCGGATCAACTCGACCTGCGCCATGGCTGGCAACTCACGCGCCAAGCCAAGCGCCATGTCCTTGATCTGGTCGATCGTCAGGGCTGCGGTGTCACCCGTCCAGCCGGTGGGGCTTGGGATGTGGGTCATTTCGCAGACACCACGATCAAGCCAGAACGCTCACCGCCCGCGACGTTTTTGCGTCCAGCCATGTCAGGAAATTCCAGCACGACGTTCGCGCGTTCATAGTCGTCGTCTTCGCTGCGACGCCGATTGGCCCAATAAGGCTGATTGCCGAACGACGAGAAAACGACCCCCTCGCCACGGATCAGCACGTAAGCAAAATCCGTCGTTCGGCTATTGTCCCAAGGCCACGGCCAGCCCGCAGCAGGCAGGGTAACGTCATTGCGATCATCGGCGAAGAATGCAGCCATCGCATCGGCGAACTGCTTCTCAGTAGTGGCTGCTAGGACAGCATCATCAATGCCTTCAGGATAGCCATCCCAGGCTATCGAGCCGAGCCATTCCAACCCATCATCTTGGGCGATGTAGAAGTCTGCCCGAGTTCCCATCCTGCGTCTCCTGCCGGCTCAGTGCCGGTGTGGAGATGGTTTGCACTATGCAAACTGGCAGGTCAAGAAAAAAGTTTGCGAGTTGCAAACCTACATGTTGAGCCGGCTTTCTACCTCGGAAAGACGGCGCTCAAGGTCGTCCGCGCGCCGGCGCGCTTCAGCCGCCTGCGCATCAAGTTGGTCGATAAGATGCTGGCATGTCGGCTGACCATCAATGCCGTGCCACCGATCAAACAGAGGCGTTTCACGGTTTCGGCAGACCTGGTCCTTGCTTGGCGCCGTTATCCACCAAAGGCCCGCTATCGCAGCGATGACGAACGCAACGCACCCGCCCACGTCTTCGCCTGTTTTATTAGCCATCCGTACCAGTGCGGTCGTTAGCAGGCTTAACCGGAGACAGTCCTTCTAGCCGTTCTTGCGTACGGACTACCTGGATCGCATCCTTGCGAAGCTGGCGGAGGCTCATGGCGTCCTGTGGATCCATGAATAGTTCGTAGACAGCGATATTCAGGGCGTGCGCTACGTCGCGGACGATGGTCGGGCTGTAGTCCTGCCGATCATTGACCAGAAGCGACACGACGCCTTTGCTCAGCTCCGTCTTCTCGATGATGTCTTTTTGGCTGACGTGCAGCGTCGCCATCCACTCGCGCAGAAACCAGTTGGTATAGCGTTTGGGTCGGCTGTGGCTCACCGGCCGAATATAGCGCCGCGTCGGACGCATGTCGTTTGCATGGCGCAAACTTGCCACTTGAATTTCTGTTTGCATTATGCAAACTGACAATCATGGAAAAGCCCGACACTCCTACGGCTTTGGCGAATGCGGCGGGCATCAGCCTTCCATATGCCAGCCAGTTGCTGAGCGATAATCCGATCCAGCGACGAACGCCATCGCGCCCGCTGGCAATCCACATCTATCGCACAACGGGATGGCGTCACCCGATGCTCTCCGAGTTAAGCGACGACCAGATCGCGGTCTTTGAGCAGGTCGAGCCGTGGACGCCTCGGCAGGACGCGGCCGCATGATCGCTTTTTGCGCTATTGCCGGCATTGCCTTTGGCTGGGTGATCCACGCCGTCCGCCATGATCGCTGGCACGCCCGGCATGGCGTTTCGCCTCGTCTGCACGACGGCGCTGATCAGGACCGGTTCGAAAATCATCATCACAATGGGAGCGTATACTGATGCCTCTCGCCAATGGCTTGCCCCGTCGCAGCCGCCCCACCACAAAGTCCTACCGCGCTGCGGTAAAGCAGATCATCATCGGCGTTCAGGCTGCGCACGGCCTGCATGACGCTGAGCTTGCCGAGCGTCTCGGCTGCTCCGCTGGTACGGTGAAGAACGCCCGCAACGAAGCGGGTAACCTCGACGCTGTCACCCTGATCAACGTGGAATACGAGTTCGGCCCGGCTGCGGTCGATCCCTACCTCGCGCTCGGTGGCTCGCGTGCCATCCCGACCGACTGCACCAACGACGACGCGCAGGACGCGACCATGAGCCTGTCGGGCGTGCTGCATGCCCTGATCGCGGCGCAGTCCCCGTCTAGCGAAGGCGGCGTCAAGATCACGCTCAACGAGCTGCGGGTGCTTGCCCCCAAGCTGCGCGAGGCCCGGCAGGCGCTGGACGTGCTGATCGAGCAATCGAGGTTCGCGGCATGACGCCCGCCATCGTCCTCCCTGCCCTTCTGGTCGTCAACACCCGCAGCGGCACTTTCACCTTTCACCCTGTCAGCGAGCCCCTGCCGGTTCGCAAGGAGGCTCGGGCATGAGTTGGCTAAGCCGTCCCCATCTGCGCGCTCTATTTTTTGCCGCACAGGTACAGCGAGATCCGTTCGGCATCAACGCCGCCCTCGCCGAACGCAAGGCCGCCCGCCCTGCCCGTCAGGCCGCTGCAAAGCGTGGCCGGGAGGCGCGCAAGTGACCGTCGCGCCACAGGAAATGGTGGATAAGCTGCTGCTCAACAACAGCTCGGCATCCGCTTATCGCGCGCTGAAGGACATGGGCTACAGCGTGACGCTGTCGCATCTCGATGTCCGCATCGCGCAGCTTCGCGCCGCAGGAAAGCGCGGCACGATGCCCAAACCGACCGAGTTTGCACCGGAGGATACGGGCGTTGCTGACGCTGCTTCGGGCAGCGCTTGGCTGCTACGCGCCTGCCTCAACCTCTACGCCCGCAAAGCCTTCGCCAAGCGCATGACGCTGGAAGAGGCGATGCTGACGACGCTGTACAGCCCCGAGCAGGTGCAGGCCTGGAGGCGCGCGGCATGAGCAACTGCGGCGACACCGATCTGGTCACTTTCCGGGTGGAGGGGGCGCCTGTGGCAAAGGGCCGAGCTCGCGCTGCGGTGATCGGCGGCATGGCGCGGCTCTACACTCCGCAGAAGACGCGGAAGTACGAAGATCAGGTCCGCATTGCTGCGGCCTGCGCAATGGGGGCACGCCGGCCGTTTGAGGGTGAGGTCATCATGACCGTCACGGCTCTGGTGCCGATCCCCAAGAGCTTCAGCATCAAGAAGCGTGCGACCGCCATTGCCGGGATCATCCGGCCGACGACGCGCCCTGATGCGGACAATTACGCCAAGGCTGCCCTCGATGGCTGCAACGGCATCCTGTTCCGCGACGATAGCCAGATCACGGATCTGATCATCCGCAAGCGCTTCGCCACGGAACCTCACCTGATCATCACCATGGAGGCGATGTGAGCCGCTGGTTCCGCATGTATGACGAGCTCCTGGACGATCCGAAGGTCCAGCGCCTGTCGGGCGACGATTTCAAGGCATGGGTCAACATCCTGTGCCTGGCGTCTCGCAAGGACGGTGCGCTTCCCCCGGTTGCG
>Ga0007852_1000048_pt1 | contig 39656 bp, 40 predicted proteins | sample CryBogCBH28Sep08_FD_71227 | JGI IMG/M metagenome (GOLD analysis project Ga0007852, IMG submission 71227) | Freshwater microbial communities from Crystal Bog, Wisconsin, USA - CBH28Sep08 | ecosystem: Environmental > Aquatic > Freshwater > Lake | place: Crystal Bog, Wisconsin, USA | collected...
TAACAACACACAATGCCAACGTAGTAATTGCTACCACAACACCAACAACCAGTACTACAACAGGTGCCTTGGTTGTACAGGGTGGTGCCGCATTCCAATCCAACGCAATATTTGGATTTGGTGCCAACATCAACACTGGTAAAAATAGTGGCAACGGTGCAGACTTCTATGTGTCTGGTAAATCAGATTCCACATTGATCTGGGCACACGCTGGTTCCAGTTATGATGGTGTAATGATTGGTGGATCTGGCAACGTTAATGGATTCTACAACGGTGCCAAACTTACTATTAATAGTAACGATTCTATGTTGTTGCCAGTTGGTGATAACTCAGGTCGTCCAGGAACCCCAATTGAAGGTATGTTCCGCTATAGTTATGCAAGTCACGCTATTGAGTGGTACAATGGTACAAGTTGGCAAGGTGCGTCAACATCGTTTACTCCTGTGACAGATCAAACTATTACAGCAGACGGTGTAAACAATACCTTTAGTATGAGTCCATACGGTACAACTGCTGCAAGTATGGTCAGTATCAACGGTGTGGTACAGATTCCGACCATAGCTTACTCTACATTCAGTGGTAACAGCAACATTGTATTCAGTGAAATTCCAGCTGCTGGTGATATCATTGACATACGTGTTATGACCACAACCAGTACCATTGGTTTCCTACAAAGTACAACAGGTGCATATCAATTTGCTGTAACTGACGGAGTTGGTGCACAGGTATTGACAGGATCCAGCGGTGCAAGTACTGTGGCAACTACAACATGGTTGGCTGGTGGACAAATGGTCAGCAACATTGCCAACGTGAGTGTGTCAAGCGCCAATACTGCAACTACTATTGACACAGTCAACAATACCAACTATCGTTCAGCCAAGTACTTGGTACAGGCCACAAACGGTGCCAACTATCAGATACAAGAGGCATTGGTAATCAGCAATGGCACAACCGCTACAATAACAGCATATGGTACGGTACAAACCAACAGTAACTTGGGTGTATTGACTGCTACACAAAGTGGATCAAATACCTTGGTGCAGTTTATAGCAACAAATGCGTCAACAACGGTGAGATTTAGTACAACCTACTTACCAATATAATGCAATACCGGTTAAGCGGGGTGGTCCTGCTTAACCAATTAATCCTTATCGGGGAATATGGAACCGGGGAAAAGAGAACAAAATGGCAAACGGAAATTTCGTAGTACAAAATGGTTTACAAATTGGACCATTGACAATTGATGCGGCAACAGGTAGTATTACCACAACAGGTAATATTAACAGTACCAGCGGCATAACAGTCGTTACACAAGAACTTGTTTTAGGTACAGAAGTTGTAGCAGGCAACTTAACAGCCAACTCAGGCACAACCAGCACAAACACAACAACAGGTGCCTTGGTAGTAGTGGGCGGAGTTGGGGTAAGTGGCAACATAAACATGGGCGGCAACCTAAACATTGGTGCCCCATTGAACTACTCCCCATTGAATGCTCCGGTTCGTGTTGGATTTAATATCAACGGTTATAGTCAGTTTGCTATACAAAATACCAACTCGGGCAACAATGCCAGTACAGACATTGCAGCCGTAGCCAACAACGGTAGCGACAATGATACCTACATTGACATGGGTATCCTGAGCTCGACTTATAGTCAGGCTGCTTATAGTATCTATTATCCAAATGATGGTTATGTTATTGTTTCAGGTAATACCACGACCGGTGGCGGTAACCTGGTATTGACTACTACCAATGCCAATGATATTGTATTTGCAACCTATGGACAAAATGCTAACAATGAGGTAATGCGTGTTACTAGTGGTAACGTTGTTAAAATTAAATCAACTTTAACTTCAACCAGTACCACAACTGGTGCATTACAGGTAGCAGGCGGCGCAGGCATTGCTGGTAATATTTTCATAAGCGGCAACGTTGCCACTACCAGTACAGGTGCATGGACTATTCCAAATGGTACGTCTGCACAACGCCCAGGTGCAGCAACCTTAGGTATGATTCGTTACAATAACTCTATCAGCAGTTTTGAAGGTTACGGCGCAGGTAGTACATGGTCAAGTCTAGGCGGTGTTAAATCAGTCGACGGCTACGCATACATCTCAGCTGAAGCCAGCGCTGGTGCCGGTGATGACGTACTGCGTTTTTATTCGGGCTCTACAGGATCCAGTGTTCAAGTTGCTTGGATGAGTGCCGGTAACATCAGTATTCTTCCTGCAACAACAGCAACCAGTACAACAACCGGTGCTCTACAAGTAACAGGCGGTATTAGTACACAAGGTAACTTGTATGTTGGCGGAAATTTAGTTGTAAACGGTGCAACAACCACAATTAATAACACGGTATATGAAACAACAGAATATGTAAACACCATTGATGCAACCACAGTACGTGCAGCTACAATTGGTAACGCACTTGCTACCTTAACCGGTGCAACCATTACAACTTCAAGCACAGGTATACACTATGGTAACTTGGTAGCCGCATCAGGCACATCCAGTTCAAGTACCACAACAGGTGCACTAGTTGTGGTAGGTGGTGCAGGTATATCAGGTGCAGTTTACGCAGGTAGTATTCAAAATACACCCATTGGTTCTACAACAGCAAGTACTGGTGCATTTACCACCCTAACTTCAAGCAGTACATCAATACATTATGGTAACGTGGTTGCCGCATCAGGCACAGCAAGTACAAACACAACAACAGGTGCACTAGTTGTGGTAGGTGGTGCAGGTATTTCGGGTGCTGTGTATGCTGGATCTGTGTATGATAATGGTACTCGTGTAGTATCAACTAGTACTAGTGCTGGCAACTTAACAATTAGTGCTGGAGCAATTAATCTAACTGCAACAGGTCCTGGCGCAACTAGCGTTGGCTCCAGCACAGCAATCCCAGTCATTACTACAGATGCATATGGTCGTGTTGCAAGTACAACAACAGCAGCCGTAGTTGCACCAGCTGGTACATTAACTGGTTCAACTTTAGCTAGTGGTGTTACTGCTAGTAGTTTAACCAGTGTTGGTACACTAACTGGTTTAACAGTAAGTGGACAGATAAACGTTGGTGCCAACGTCAACGTCACTGGTTATGTAATGCCAACCGCCAACGTGACTTACAGCCTAGGTTCTGGTACAACTTGGTGGAACGGTTTCTACGGTACAGCAGTACACTCATTATATGCTGACTTGGCAGAAAACTATTTGGCTGATCAAACTTATCAACCCGGTACCGTAGTCATGTTTGGTGGCCCTGCTGAAGTTACGGTGGCTGGTGCAGATACCACAGCAGTAGCAGGTGTAGTATCTACCAATCCAGGACACCTGATGAATGGTGGATTATCGGGAACAAACGTTGTTCCTGTAGCGTTCACAGGACGTGTTCCATGTATGGTCATTGGTCCAGTCAAGAAAGGCGACCTAATGACATCAGCAGGATTTGGATACGCCAAGACCAATAATACACCTGCAGTTGGTGCTGTTATTGGTAAAGCACTGGCAGATTTTACCGGTGCAAAAGGTGTAATTGAAGTGGTTGTTGGTCGTTTCTAACCCAACTGCAACTCAACAAAAGGGCGTTTAGCGCCCTTTTTGTTTGGCGATAAATATGTGTAACACTACGGATATAACTATATGGCATTAACTAGACCAAAAATCTGGGACCTGGATACCAACATTGAGGCATTCTTAGATCCTATCACCGTCCTGCATCAAGGTGCTACCACAGCAAACGTTGATGTTGGATTTGTATTCAATCGAGCAAACGGACTGGTATCAAACGTGGCCCTGTACTGGTCAGAGTCCTTGCAAAGCATGGTCATAGCATTGACTGCCAATACCGGTGTTACCAATTCTAACATAGCGGTACAAAGCTATGGCAACCTGACAATAGGCAACGTATTTGTCAACAATCGTGTAGACTTCATGTGGTCTGGAAACAATGCTAGTGCTGTTTATCAGGTATTTAATAGTACAACTAATAGTCTTGACACTATCTTTGGATAAGCCATGGGAATAGTAACTACCAGACTAACCAACACTGGTAATCTCCTAGTCAATGGCTATAGCGGCTATTTTGATGAAACTGTGCAATCAACTATCAGCACACGTGGTAATGTTGTTTATGCCGCACTATTAGACGAAGTTACTTATAATCCAACCTCTGGGGTGTTTACAAATTTACTAACATATTCTCAAAATTTTTCAAACTCTGTTTGGAGTACAACCCTGTATGATGTCACCATTACACCAACTAGTGCTACTGCCGCCCCAGATAGTACGGCCACCGCTTATAAATTAGTATCTGGAACAACTTCGGTGTATCATGCAACCAGACAGATTGTGTCGGGTACGATTGGTAATACTTATACCCTTTCAATCTATGCCAAAGCAGCTGAATGGACATTGTTGCATTTGCAGGTTTATGATGGAGCAAGTTATGGCAGTTACTTTAATTTATCCACGGGGACCTTAGGATCTACTAGCGGCACTAGCGGCGGGATAACAGCATCTATATCCAATATTGGTAATGGGTGGTATAGATGCTCGATAACTAGAACCTGTACCGGGTTATTTAATTCTATATACATTACAGGCAATCAAACAGAAGGCGGACTTTATTCAGGTGACGGCACATCGGGGATTTATATTTGGGGAGCTCAATTTGAGCTTAATTCTCACGCAAGCAAATATGTTTCTACGGGATCAACTAATGCGGCATTAGCATCATTTGCAAAACGTGAAGATCAGTCTGGCACAATTTACGTTCAAAATTCTTTTGATGAAGTCACTGGCATGCTAGTAACCAATGGATTGATTGCTTACATAGATGCTGGAAAATTAAGCAGTTTCAACGGCAACGGTGTAACCTCAGGCAGTAGTGTTCCGGTGTTTGATTTAGCGGCCAACAACAAGGCCACAATGAATGGTACTGTAACTTGGACTCGTGGGGGTACCTACAGTGAATCCAGTTACTGGCGTTTTGCCACAGCTGGTAGCGGAAACTATATCAGTTCAACTTTGGCTCAAAACTATATTGATTTTACAATAGTATTCCAACCTGACTTTACTCTATCTACATCAAGCGGACTAGTTGGATTAATAGCCTCTAGTACGGATGCTACCAGCAACGACAAAAGTTTACGTTTTCAAAATGCCAATGGCACTGGTCCTTGGCAACTAATAAATCCAGACAACAATGATGGCTGGGCCAACAGCACAACTACTTACTATATCAACGGTGTGGCCTATACAGGGTCCGCTAATCTGTCGTCGGGCTGGAACGTTTTAGGTGGACGCAGAACCAATACCACAACAGGTGCATTTGCCGGCAACTTTGCTTACTATTTGGGCACAGAAGGTTACAGCGGAGATCTTCGCGATTTTCAAGGAAACATTGCCGCAGTGGCATTTTATAACAGACAATTGACTGCCGCAGAACAGCTAAACAACTACAACTATTTTGCCACTAGATACGGTTTGCCTACCATTGGCTTATAGCGATAAATACTAGACTATGGCAAAACTTCAATCCGGCACACAAGTATTTGGTAATTTAATAGTAAACACCAACGTAACCACCGGTGGCGGAATTTACACTACCACTGGCCTGTTCTGGGCTGCCAACAACAACGTGATCAGTAGTGGTGGTGGTGGTTCGGCGCCGGGCGGGTTATCAGGACAGGTACAATACAACAGCGGCGGCATACTAGGTGCTGCAAGCATATATTATTTCTCTGGCAATGGCACAATTACCTTTGGAAATATCAATGCGGCCACCAACAGCACCACTACCAGTAGTGTTGGAACCAGCCCAGTAGCCTTAGACAGCTTTAGCAGTACTTCTTATCGTAGTGCCAAGTATGTCATTTCAGTATCTGACACCGTGAACTCACAATATCAAACATCTGATTTGGTCCTAGTTCAAGATGGTACCACTGCTACTATATCAAGCTATGGCCTGGTCTATTCAGGAGCCAGTGCTCGTATGACGTTCACAGCCAACATCAGTGCAGGCACGGTTACCGTCTGGGGCACAGGAGTCAGCACCAATAACAACGTAAAACTGGTCAAAACACTCATTCCGGTGTAATTACGATAAATATTGGTAAAGGTACTTACAATGCAAAACTTAAAACAAATTTATCGCGCTACTTATGCTGGTGAGCACGTGGTCACAAACCTGACTTACCAAGGCAATGATTGGACGCCAGAAACTGAATACATCGCCAATTCAGTTTTCAGTACCTACACCACCACACAGGCCATAGCGATTGGCAACGGCGAATCTCGCTTGCCGGTTGATTTGACATACATCGGAAATCACAAAGGTGGTCTTTATGGGTCAAACAAATTGCAATCATACGGATGCAATGCATTGTACAGAGATTTTACACCAGATTTTTTAGTTGCCACCGGCGATGAAATCATTGAAGAAATTGCCAACTCTGGTTATGCGGCCGATAACATTGTGTACACCAATGCCGACTCGATTATAAAATATCCAGGAAAGTTTTATCTGATACCACAGAATCCTTATCTTGATTCTGGTGCTATTGCCGCATACATGGCCTGCTTTGATGGACATCAAAAGGTATTCCTGTTAGGATATGATAATTGTGTCGGCCACCAGCCTGTGCAAAACGTCTACAAGGACACACCCGGATATCCAACTTCCGATGATAGTCACAATGGTCGTTTCTGGGAATTGAGCCTGGCCGGAATTATGAAACTTTATTCTGACGTGGAATTTGTTCGCATAATGCCAACAAAAGAATACGACATTCCTCTAGACTGGGGTCGTTTGCCTAACTTTAGACAGATTGATTTTAGAGATTTTATATTAGAAGCTGATATTGGTTAATTCAATATTGATTCTAAGGTCTTGATTTTCTTTTTAACAATATCAAAATTAAAACTACGCCACAGGCCCGGATGCAAGGGCTTGGGGTGATCATCCAGTTCTACCCAGCAGTAACCTCTATGTTCGCTATTTAATACTGGCACAAACTCTTCTTCCACATTGATCAAAAATGTGTAGTACACAAATTTACGATTGTCTGCGGTAAATGTTTCTAAGGGAATAAATTTACCATTGGCATAGTCGACACCAATTTCTTCTTGAATTTCGCGCACTAGGGCCTGCACAACGGTTTCATCAGATTCTATCTTGCCGCCCACAATACCCCAGCTGCCGGAGTATCGGCTTTTATTTCTTAGCAAGAACAAATAACGATGAGTTGATTTGGCATAGATAAGAGCACCTACGCCTTCGGTGTGGTCGCTCATTACAGCACCAGACTCCAGTTACCGGACTGGTAAAGTCCTTCATAACTCTTGACCCAGGCAGTACCAGTCCACATGTACTGCACACTGGTATTCATGTTGGTTACATATTGTATTGCAGTATTTGAACTATCAAAGGCCACGGTCCAGTAGGAGCCATTCCATTCAATGATATCATTGGCCTTGGCAATCAAATTGGTTCCAGGTTTACCAGCCCAGGCCGGTGCAGGAGCTGATTCAGCGTCGCCAATGGGATTCAATATCAGGTACCGAGTGCCTGTTGCGGGATTTAATATACTGCTGTTTACCACAACATTGTATGGATCAATGATAGCAGTAACCGCTGGCAAGGTATTGGTTGGTAAGGTTTCTGAAATTGGAGTAAACAATAAATTGTGACTATCAGTTGGATCGTATGCAACCGTGCCAACTATTTCGTGATAACCATCAGTGTGTTCAAACATCAATCGCACTTGACTGATGCCATTGGTCAATGTACCGTACAAGTTGACTAGGCCGTCCCATTTTGCCCTGGCACCGGTAATATTATCATTAGCATCATTGACACCAGCATGGTACAAGGTCAATGCATTGCCTAGATACACAACTTCGTAATTCAACGGTGTGAACTTTTGTTGACTCATTAGGCCTTGCAAGGTGTAGACCACATCTGGACTTAGTTCGCCATTGGCAGGATTATAGATACTGGCAATAATTTCTGCAATAACACCCATTTTCTTGACCTTGGCTGGCAAGCTGATCCAGATGGGCATTTCAAAGGTCAAGGTAGCCACATCAATGGTAGAATCATCACTGCCCATGGGCACACTTCTACTGCTATAAACCACATCAGTTAAAAATACAGCACTTAAACTGGACCAATCAACATAGTTGTCGGTATTTTGTATTTCTAACGCAGGATTAAACAAGGGCACAATCTGTTCAAGCAGTTGATGTTTTTGTTCAGTGTTACTAGTCCAGATATCCAATTTTACGCCCAATTTATACGGAGCTGGCATCAAGCGTTCAACGGTATAAAGGCCATCCTGTGTGCCAGTGTAGCTTTGTGTAGCTTGGTCGTAGACCTGTTCTCTGACTCGTATGGCACCTTCAAAACTTGGGCTCAACACACGGTCACGATCATAGGCAAATTGATTGATGTACAGGGCCATGGCAGGAACAGCATTGAGAGTGTTTTCGCTGTTGTTTTTTAGGATCATGGCAGCCTGCCGACTAACGTCTCCGTAGTAGACCGGAACAGTTTGCAAGGTCTTGTTGCCAGCTGAGTCTTGGCCAAACTCCACTTGAAAATTTGAAACCATGCGTATAAATTGTAGAATAAATCTACGTATCTGTGCATCATAGGCAAATTGAACTGCTGGCATTAGTTATCCGCTTTCGGTGTTAGGGCTTGACTCAAGGTCTGACGTTCGTTGTGAACCGTTCCTTGACTATCGGTGTAGGTGTTTGTATTATTTACATAACCCTCACGAACTGTTGAATTATTTGCGGCACCCGGTGTCAGGTTGGTGCGTACAGCGTCTTCAATCTTACGCCAGAATGATCCATCATATCTAAATAGACGATTTGGCAAGTAATCTAAACGTAGGAAATAATCTCCTGAACTTGGGTCGGTTGGAAAACTGATTCCAGCACCGGTCACAAGACCGTTTGGTGCTCGACCATCTCCTGTCAAGTAACCTTCAACCTTGCTGATAGGACTGGCTATGCCATTGTCTGCGGTAGGATCAAGACGGTCTGCAGTGACACTGGTAGAATCAGCAGTAACCACATTACCATTGCCAATTGGTTCAGTGCCATCTGCTGTGGTAGGTAAAGTATAAAATGTTCCGGTGTCGTAGCCACTGAGTGGAACATCGACCTCGGCCTGTGCAATAATACTTTGATTGATATCCAGATATTGATTGTATGTACTTAGGATTTGACCAACTGGGGTAGTGGTCCCTGGCCCGGCTGCAATGTTGTCTAAGATGTCTTTGTACTCTTGACTGTCTACCAATGGGTTAAGTTTAACACGCCACAAGTGCGGCCACCAAGTTGGACTGAAACCTTCCGCGGCAAAACTTGCATCGCCTACCACATAGTAACGTTTCAGTGCCGCAGGCAAGTCGGTATTTAACGCATCATAATCTTTCAAGTGTTGTAGTTCCAACACATCTCCTGCAACCAACTTGCGTCCAATCATGTCTACCATGTCACGTAGATGGAATACCATGAAGATAGTGCCGGTCTGCAGGAACAGGCCAAACTGACTTAGATCAAAGTCCTGGTCGGCACGTTGATAGATACCACGCATGGTATACACATTTTGATCGTACTTGCGATCTCGGTTTTCTTGCCACAACAGATCTTGAATATTCAATGCACTTTGGTTTGTGTAAGCAGGTTTAGTTGAATCGGTACTAAAGCCAATACTGGTACCGGTAGGTACTGCAACAGTGGTCGATAGACTGAGTGTGATGCTGGTACTGGTTGTACTGGTAACCGTTGTACCGGCAGGAATACCAGCTCCGTACACAAACATTCCAGTTTGTATACCTGTGGTGTTGCTAAAATTAAGAGTGATATCTGGCCCAGACTGTGCCGAGCTGGTTGATACAAACAGGCCCTGTGGATTGGTGCCCAGATATTTGTTGAGTAAGACACCGGTGCCACCAATGGTAAACATCTCCGAAATACGGCGATCCATAAACTTATAATCGTTTGAGTGTTTTCCGTCTTTCCAGAGACTTAAACGTGGCATAGTATATCCTTATTAGCATATTTATCTATGGTTGACCCTGAATTCTCAAAATGCTATAATGTAGCATGGAGTCAGATTCTACCCTGAAACAGCGTTTGGACACGGTATTTTTCCAAATTATTGATATCCCGCCTGGCATGCGGGAGGACATGCGCCGACTATGGCGTCCCGCCAGGGAGTTATGGAATGAATTAGATAAAGAATTAGTCGAATGCCGTAGAATAAACAAGCACACAATTAAATACAAAGAAATGGAACAGGATCTATTGACTCGGTTAGACATAATGGAGCAATATCTTACTTTTGCTACCTTATTGACACCCGGCGATAATTAATGTATAATAGCATATCTTCAACAAGGAATACCAATGGCTAATATCAAAATCAACGGCAAAGCAACAAAAGCAAAGATTCGTGCAACACGAAATCCTTTGTTTGGCGATGAAAAGTATATTGGACAAGAACCGGTTTGGGATACCGACCGTGCTCGCGAAATGCCATTTGAGCAGTTTGATCACTACATGCGTAAGAGCTTGAACTACTATAACTATTTTTTTACACAAAAAGATCTAAAAAAATACATAGTAGAGTGGATGAAACAGGTCAAAGATTTTGATGCCGACGAAATCCGTGCGTTTGAGAAAGCAGGAGACCGTACTATAACAATGACCACATGCGGGCTCATCATGGCCCATCGGCAAGGTATGCCTTTGCAAGAACGGCACTTGGAATATATTGATGCTGACATTCTTCAAAGTATTGCTACCAAAAGTGATGAGGAACAAGTAGTAGTTGCTGTTGATGAAACACCAAAGGCCTATGTACCAACTATCCAGGACAGACTAAATGAAAAAACAGCAGAAACCATCGGCGAACTTGAAGGTCACTACGATGCATTTATTTGTGACCCTAAATACAGTTTTAAGCCTTATGATTTTCTTGTGGCTAACAATGTTCCACAGAGTCAGCTGACCAAATATGAAGCTGTATATCAGTCTCGCTTTGCCGAACTGGCGCAGGCATTTGCCAAGGAAGATGAACAGCTAACAGAAGGCTACAGTCACTACAAGGCCGCTGACTATAAACGTATCATGGCCTTTATTGATCAAATCCTAAACGACATTATTCAGTATCGCGGATTGAAAAAGGCCACGAAAAAAATTCGTGCTCCTAAGTCAGTAAGCAAAGAAAAGGTAGTGTCCAAACTTAAATTTGCCAAAGAAGACAAAACACTTCGTTTGGTAAGTGTTCCCCCAGCAGATATCATTGGCGCCCAAGAGTTGTGGGTATACAACACTAAAACCCGCAAGTTAGGTAAGTATGTAGCTGACAGCCTGAAGGGCCCCTTGAACGTCAAAGGAACCGGTATTATCGGCTATGACGAGGCAAAATCCACGTCAAAAACACTCCGCAAACCCGATGAAAAGCTCAAGGAGTTTGCCCGGGCTACCAAGATACAATTACGCAGATTCTTAGAAGATATCAAGGCCACAGAAACCAGACTCAACGGCCGCATAAATGCAGAAACCATACTACTCCGCGTTCAGTAATAAATACTGAATAACGGAGCAATACATAATGGTCACACCTTTTACTGGTAATGTCACTGCCGAAACAGGCTACAATAGTTTAAATAACGTCAATGCAGCTAGCCTGTTTGATGCCAATACTGGCAGTCAGTCCGGCGCACACATTGCGTTTGACGGCAATCCCAATGTAAGTTTTCCTGGTGTACAAGACCCCAACTGGACCTATGGCAATACCACTGATAGTCTGCGTGGTGCCATTACCGACTACATCCGTATGCGACTAGCTGATGGTATTGTTGATGTTGAACTAGATAAAGAACACTATGAAATGGGCATTACACAGGCCCTGATCAAGTATCGTCAACGTGCCCAAAATTCCACAGAAGAAAGTTATGTAAGTCTTACCTTGTTGCCTGAAACACAGGAATATATCCTGCCCAAAGAAATCATGCAGGTACGCCAGATTTTCCGCCGCGGCATTGGAAGTGTAACAGGTACAACTGCCAGTCAGTTTGAACCATTCAGTTCAGGTTACTTGAACACCTACATGCTGGTAGCGGGTCGTGTTGGCGGCCTGACCAACTATGAATTGTTTGTTGACTATCAAAAGTTAGCTATGAAAATGTTTGGTGGTTTTATGAACTTTACATTTAATCCTGTGACTAAAAAATTAATTGTGGTTCGTAAGATGCCTTGGCAAGGTGCAAACCCAGACATATCACAACAGGAATCTGTTCTGTTATGGGTATTCAACCAAAAGCCAGATCAAATGATCTTTAACGACACCTATGCATTTCCCTGGGTGCAAGAGTATGCATATAGTTTCTGCAAGCGTATCCTGGGTGAAGCACGTGAAAAGTTTAGCCAGATTGCTGGCCCACAGGGCGGCACTACCTTAAACGGTACCACACTAAAAGCAGAAGCCCAGGCCGAAATGGAAAAATTAGAAGAAGAACTTAAGCTGTATGTAGATGGAAGTCAGCCCTTAACTTGGTTAATGGGCTAGTTGACAAACTACAACGAATATGTAATAATGCCCTTACTACTGAGGGCATTTTTTATGATAATTGGCGTATGCGGTTTTATTGGGTCAGGCAAAGACACTATTGCTGACTTTTTAGTAAACTTTCATGAATTTAGACGCGACTCGTTTGCTGCCACACTCAAGGATGCGGTTGCTTCTGTGTTTGGGTGGGATAGAGAACTGCTGGAAGGTCGTACCAAAGAAGCTCGTGCCTGGCGCGAACAGGTAGACCCCTGGTGGGCAGAACGCTTGAACATGCCTGGACTGACTCCCAGGTTGGTGCTACAGCTCTGGGGCACAGAAGTATGTCGTAAAAGTTTTCACGATGATATTTGGATTGCCAGTCTGGAAAATAAACTGCGATCAAGCCACGACAACATTGTTGTCAGCGATTGCCGCTTCCCTAACGAGATCAAAGCAATAAAACAGGCCGGTGGGCGAGTGGTCTGGGTCAAACGCGGCGATGAACCGGTATGGTACAGCACAGCCAAACGGGCCAATAGCGGTGATGTCATGGCTCAACAACGCCTAGCAGATTTTAAAATACATGCCAGCGAAACGGCCTGGATTGGCACAGAGTTTGATGCGGTAATTGATAACAACGGCACTCTTGACAATCTGTACGACCAAATTAAAAATCTGGTACAAGCGGAGCTGGTTTCCAACTGACCCTGGATCCAGCCAGTTCAATTTGACAATTGGCACAGATAGTTTTTAAATTGGGCCAATTGTTGTTTTTTAAATTTCCATCAATGTAGTACACAAACATTTGACGCAGAGTCTTGGCCTTGAAGCCGCAGACCTCACAGCGTTCTTTTTTCCTGTATCCTGTTCGAGCCCAGAGCGGCACAGGTTCTTTTATCTTGTTGTCTTTTCTTATACAACTGGCACACTTATTTCGGTAATGCCGGACTCCGCCGCTGATATAATTTACAGCCACCAGGTTTTTGTTGCATTTTGGACATAAATCACGTTTGAGCATATGGTATTTATATAGCAAACCTTTGAAAGGCACCGGGTAACTCACCAAAATTACCACCTTTCGAATAAATAACTTTAACATGTACTATAAAGGATTATAACCATGGCACTAGTTTCCCCAGGAGTTTCAGTCTCCATAAGCGATCAAAGTCAATACGTTAATGCAAACGTGGGTTCAATACCACTAGTTTTATTAGCGACAGCTCAGGATAAAACCTACAACGGTAATCCAGCGACCGGTACCAGCAAGGCCAATGCCGGACTTCTACAATCATTTACAAGTCAGCGCGAACTTGTGACAGCAATGGGTACACCCTCATTCCAATTGAGTTCAATTGGTACTCCGGTAAACGGATCAGAAATCAATGAATACGGGCTAATGGCATCCTATAGTGCCCTGGGTCTAAGCAATCAGTTGTATGCTATTCGTGCTGACATTGACCTAAATCAGTTGGCAGGTACTAGTGTACGCCCAAGTTCAGTTGCTGCTGATGGCACATATTGGCTTAATACCGCTACTACACAATGGGGTATTTACGAACTAAATGCTACTACTTCTACATTCACTAATGTAACTCCACTGGTTATTACTGACAAAAATCAGGTATTTGATGATTCTAATTATGCATACAATGTACCAACACCTTACAACTATGTTGGTTCAGCTGGTCAATATGCTATTGTAGCTGTTGATAACGATGGCACCACACCCAATGATCTGCGTTTATTCTACAAGGCCACCGCCAGTAGTTATGGACTCAATGGTACCTGGGTTCAAGTCAACAGTTCTGCTTGGCAACAAAGTCGTGCAGCAGTTGTTGCAACAAATATCAATCCAAGTATTTTAAATAACAGCTCACTAACAATCAACGGAGTTACTGTGACCGTTACAGGTGCCGGCACTACAAACTTTGTTAACTCTATCAATTCCTATAATATTGCAGGTGTTTATGCTCAAAACGTTGGCGGTTATGTAAACCTGTTTGTAACCAGTGCTGCACGTAGCGGCGGTGCAAGTGCTGCAGTTGATGGCAAATTGACATTGACTGACGGAGTACACGCACCATTGGCCCTGGCTGGAATCAGTACTACTCCTCCATCTGGCTACTACTGGGCACCTATCCTGTTCTACGGTAACTATGCTCAGGCACCTTCAGGAGGTTGGTTCTCAACCGACAGCCAACCACGTCCAACCGGTTCAATTTGGTGGAAAACAACGGCCACTGGTGGCGGTTTCAACCCATCACTTACAATGTATGATGCGGCTACTGGAAAATGGGTTCCAGAATCAGTGCCATTTTATGGAGCAACTTCTTTTGCAATCTATAACTTAGATCCAACTGGTGGCGGTATTAATATTGCCCATGGTCAAGTTATAGCAACAAGAAATTCGCCAGACACAACGGCTAACGCTTTACGATTCTTTGTACAAAGCCCTGCTACAATAACAACCATGACTGGCGGTCGTATTTCCAGTCCGTCTACAGCATTTGTTGGCAACGAAACATTTAACTTCCAATATACACTACCAGGCTCGTCAAATTTAGCTAATACTATTATATCGCTGAACGGAGCTACAACTGCGCAAGGATTTGTTGCTGCAATTTTAGCAGCCAATATTCCTTACATTACTGCTAGTTATAATGCTGATAGCCAGACTATTACTATTAGTCATACTGCAGGTGGACAAATGCAATTCGTAAACGGCACTGGTATACCATTACAAGAAGCAGGGTTTGTTTATGAGTCTGGTGTTGGGTATACTATCAATACCGCTACTGGAAGTTATACCGTAATTTGCAGTAATTTCCATAGTGTAACACAAACCATTAATTACCAATCCACTGCACCTGTACAGGATCCAGCAGATGGCACATTATGGTACTGGAGTGATCCTACACAGATTGACATCATGATCAACACTGGAAGTGGCTGGGCTGGGTATCGCACCGTTAGCAGTGATGCACGTGGTTACAATCTAGTAAACACAGATCCCACAGGTGTTATTGTAAGTCCTACAGCACCAGTAACACAAAGCGACGGAGTAACATCGCTGAAACAAGGCGACTTATGGTTAGACAGCAGTGATTTGGTCAACTTCCCAAGTTTGTATCGCAACACCATTAACGGTACAGGCTCTACTCCATCTAACTGGGTAGCAATCAACGTTGAAGACCATGTCAGCCAAAATGGTATTGTGTTTGCTGATGCTCGTTGGGACGGTGCAGGTACAGCCGACCCAATCAATAGTAGTATTCCAGCGATTTCAACTTTGTTGACCAGTAACTACACTGACCTAGATTGCCCAAGTTATCAATTATACCCACGTGGTACATTATTGTTTAACACACGTCGTAGTGGCTATAACATTAAACGTTATCAAAGTGAATACTTTACTTCAGCTATGTTCCCGGGTCAATCATTGCCATCAGTGGCAGGTGCCTGGGTCACGGCTAGCGGATTAGATGCTAATGGTGTAGTACAAGCTGGTAGTAAAGCACAAAGAGCAGCAGTAGTTTCTGCACTACAAAGTGCTATTGACAGCAACTTAGATGTGTTAAGTAGTGTCTACAACTTTAATTTAATTGTTTGCCCTGGTTATCCAGAGTTGATTCCTAACATGTTGACTCTAAACAGCAATCGTAGTAATACAGCGTTTGTTATTGGTGACACACCATTGGATCTACAACCCAATACGGTTGACATTACCAATTGGGTCAACAACACAGGCGGAACAGGTCTTCCAAGTGATGCAGCAGCAAGTCCATACTTGGCCTTGTATTACCCAGCTGGTCAAACCAATGACCTAGCAGGTAATACCGTTGTAGTTCCAGCTAGCCATGCAGTATTGCGTACATACTTGTACAATGATCAAGTTAGTTATCCATGGTTTGCACCCGCTGGTGTCAACCGCGGTCTGATCAGTAACATGAGTAACATTGGTTATATCAATAACTCAACAGGCTTATTTGTACAAAATGCTGTAAGCCAAGGTCTACGCGATGCTCTGTTTACATTGAATATCAATCCTTTGACACAATTACCTGGTGTTGGTTTAGTGATATTTGGTCAATTGACACGCAGCGGTGATACAACAGCACGTAACCGTGTAAACGTTGTTCGTTTAGAAAACTACTTGCGTACAATATTCTCAAGTATCAGCAATGGCTTCTTGTTTGAACCAAATGATGCAGTAACACGTAAATCAATTTCAAGTCAAATTGAAAATGCATTGAACAATGTGTTGTCACATCGCGGTCTATATGATTTCTTGGTAATTTGTGATACAACTAATAATACTCCATCGGTGATTGCAAACAATCAACTATATGTAGATGTTGCTATTGAACCAGAGCGTGACGTAGAATTTATCTACATTCCAGTTGCTATTTACAATCCTGGCTCGATTGCTCAGTTGAATATACAATCGACTTAATTAGATAAATAAGAGTAATAGGAGAACATTATGCCAGTAGCATCATTAAGTAATTTTACCGTACCACAAACAGGTATAAGCAACCAAGGCCTGTTAATGCCAAAGCTGAAGTATCGCTTTCGTGCAACATTTATTAACTTTGGTCAGGGTGCTAGCACAAATGAGTTGACCAAACAAGTAATTGATATCAAGCGCCCAAGTGTTAATTTCAACCCAATTACACTGGATGTTTACAACTCAAAGGTATATTTACAAGGCAAGCCAGAGTGGCAAGAAACCACTATCAACTTGCGTGATGATGTTACCGGTGCAGTGACTCAATTGGTTGGTCAACAGGTACAGAAACAATTTGATTTCATGGAACAAGCATCAGCACCAAGCGGCACTGATTACAAATTCCAATTGTTGTTTGACATTCTTGATGGCGGTAATGGAAGTACTAACATTGGTGTTCTTGAAAAATGGGAACTGGATGGTTGCTTCTTGAGTCAAGTCGACTATGGTGACATGGCCTACAACAGCAATGATCAAGTGCAAATTGCATTGACCGTTAAGTTTGATAATGCTATCCAAACATTTGGTGGCAACGACATGGCAACACCAGTAAAATATGATCCAAACTTTAACCATGTAAGTGGTGTTGGCGGCGGAAACTTGTAATAGCTGACACAGCAACACACAAAACCCGAGCTTAAAAACCTCGGGTTTTTTATTGGATAAATATTAGTATGACCACAAACTTACGCAACTATCAACACGCCAGTAGAATATTCATTGATTCTAATTATCGGCTGAGTCCCAAGTACGGATTTCTGTTTTATGTTGAGTTTGATTTTAATCCACAGATTACCAATATCAGCAACACGGCTGCACAAGAATTGGGCATGATTGTAAAAAGCTGTAACTTGCCAAAGTTTACTATTGATACCAAGGTACACAATGCGTACAATCGTAAAAACATTACTCAGCACAGTATCAAGTACGATCCAATTCAAATCACATTCCATGACGATCAGGCCGACAACGTTCGTAATTTCTGGTATGACTATTATAGTTTCTTTTATCGCGACAGTGACTATGCAGATGCTACCTATCAAATAATCAACAAGTATCAAGAACGTCCTTCATTTGATTGGGGCTATAGTCCTAGACCAGTGGGTAGCTACAACTCAGCCACAGCTTACCAAGACTATCAATACATACAAGGCATACGAATCTATAGTTTGTATCAGGGGCAATTTGACGAGTACGAATTGATCAACCCTATGATCACACAATTTAGACATGGCGATCATGTCAATGGTGACAATACGGTACTTGAACATCAGATGCAGATTCAGTACGAAGCTGTAAAATATCAAACCGGATCCATTACAGAAAATAATACAGGTGGGTTTATTGATCTGCACTACGACCTAACTCCAACCCCGTTGGGTGGTAAACCAAACTACGAGACAGCATCCAGTGAAGTCACCGACTTGGCCAGCATCAATACCAATGCTTCAAGTGCCGCGGTGTTGCCAAACATTCCAATCACTGGTGCATTGACACCAGCATTTAGTTTTGGATCATTGTCCAGCATACTTACCAATTTAAACGCTGCCGCTGGAACCAATGGTGGCGGGTATACATTGCCGGCGCTGGGAAGCCTAACCTCTGGTATCAATAATAGTAACTTTGTAGGTGCACAGCTACAGGCCGCCACGGTGGCACTAGCAGGAACAGCCGCTAATACATTGGCTGGTGGAGTAGTTAAGGGACTGGCACAGGGATTAGGACCACAGGGCACCAGTGCTCTTACCTTATTGGCCGCTGCCATAGCAAGTCCACAGGCCGCATTAACTACCGTAGAAAACATGGCATCTAAATTTGTGATGGGCGCAATATCACAAGGTGTCAATAGTCTGGCCACATCGGCTGGTCAGGAACTTACCAAGGCAATCTCAGGAGCATTGTCGCCAATTGGTCAGGGTATTTCAGGTGCATTTGGCGACTTATCCAATCTTGGTTCTGGCTTTATCTCAGGATACTCCCCCGGAACTACCTTGTACAATGCACTGAACCCGATCAGCGGGCAGGGAGATTTGGCACAACTGAATCCCGACGGCACGGTAAACTTGTCGCAATTTAATATTGGGTCAACAGAATTGCCGTTGAGTTATACTCCTGACCTTGGTCCAGTGACAGATATGAGTGTGTTTGATTCAGTGAGTTTTGATTAATTATGTCTAATCAAATTACCACAGCAACCAATACGCAAGCACCAGATCTTAGTAATACACAACAAGATCCCAACAAGTATTTCAATAATTTTTTTGCATTTGACTTCAGTGTTGGTGCCGAGGCCAATGATGCTATCACTGCTTATTTTGAAGACTATACTGGAAGCAAAACTTCTGGCAATGCTCTGGCAGCCGCAGTACTTTATACGGCCAAGGCACAGAATATAGATCCAATGGTAGTGTTGGCTGAGTTTCAAAAATTAGGTCCAGGGGAACTGAACAATTACCTTGCTGCATTTTTAAATTTCAATCGTGTGCCGACCAGTACCATTGGTTTTAAATCCGCCAGTCAAACTAATCCATACATCACTCGCAGTATTCTTCCATAATGTCAAAGTACGCACAGGGCAAATTTCAATTGCAAAATCCTGCCAAGTATGTGGGCAACAAAAGCCCCACCTACCGTAGCAGCTGGGAATTCACGTTCATGACCTTCTGCGACAACAATCCTTCAGTCCTGCAGTGGGCAAGCGAAGCAGTACACATCAACTATCGCAATCCCCTAACAGGCAAGAACACCATATATGTTCCAGACTTTCTAATGACCTATATGGATGCCAGCGGCAAGCAACATGCCGAAGTGGTTGAAGTAAAACCTCTAAAAGAAACCAGTCTACAAGAAGCTGGCAAAAGTCCCAGAGCACAAGCGTCAGCTATTCTCAACATGGCAAAATGGGAAGCCGCAAGAGCCTGGTGCCAAGCACACAATTTAAAATTTCGCGTGATTACTGAAAACGATATTTACGCCATGGGTGGTGGCCGTAAATAAATACGGTATGACCAAAAAATTAGAAGAATTATTTAATTTACCCTCTGTAGACGCTACCCCAGAAGAAACCGAGCAGACCATAGCCGAAAATCGTGAGCTGATTACCGAAGTAGATCGTGCCATAGACAAAATAGATGCGGCCCTGCCCACGGTACGCGACCTAGAAACAGGCGATAGCGAACTGGACGAATTGGCTACTCTTGCCAAAGAAAAGGCCGAGGATCTAATAGACCTGGGCATGAATGTAGAACCACGTTTTTCAGGTGTTATACTACAGACAGCCGGTATGCTATTGGGCCATGCAATCACAGCCAAAACAGCCAAGTTAGACAAAAAACTCAAGATGGTACAGCTACAGCTGGCCAAAGCCAAGTTAGATCATCAGATCAAAAAAGACGCAGGCACACCCGAAGAGCAGGCCATCGAAGGGCACGGAATTGTGTTAGATCGCAACGAACTGCTAAAAACAATATTAGCCAAAAAAGAATAAATATACGATATATAGGAAGTTAAAGATGAAACCATTCCAAAGCTACATTATTGAGTTAAACAAACCATGCGAGTTCCGTATCAAGATGGCCAATGTTGACCCAAAATCAGTTTTAGAGCAAATTAAAAACGCCCTAGACACATACCAACTTGAAAGCATCAGTGCAATCAAGAGTCTACCAATCCAAGAACATCGCGAGTTTCCAAACTGGGGTGGTCCTTGTGAGTGCTGGCAATTTGATATTAAAGTTGCTTATCCGGCCAATACCATTCAGATAGCACAGGTCATTAGAGAACGTGCTCAGATCAATCCTGACTGGTTATGTGTGCGTAATCTAAACGAAGCTGAATTTACCGATGAAGCTGAAGCACCCAATGCTGATGCTGCCAAAGGTGCACTACTGGATCAAGAAGATCTAGGCGGTTCAAAAGAAGGACAAGCACTAGTAGGTCAAACCAGAATTGGTAGCCTAATTGCAGAATTAGAAAAACACACTCGCAAATATGAAACAGCTGGCAAAGACACAAACGCAGATGGTGTTCGTGAAGCCGGTTCTAAAAAAGGCGAAACAACAAACGATATCAAACAGGGCACAACAAGTCCTGAAGGTACCAAGCAGAACAAAATCCCAGATCCAACCAAAGGTTAATTATGAGCAAGAATCATCCACACGACAATATCTACAGCATCCTAGGCAAACTTGATGCACTAACACCCAAAGAAGCTCCTAAAGCAGAAGCTCCTACCTTAAAAGAATATGCCAATATTCCAGCCAAGGGCAGTATCCTTGAAGGTGTCAAGACTATCGAGCAAACACTTGCTGAAAAATACATGGGCTTTAAGAAATTAGAAAAGTCTATTGCCGCCAAGGGTGATGTTCGAGATGCTGGCGCAGTTGCTGCCGCAATTGGTCGTGAAAAATATGGCAAGAAGGCTTTCCAAAAAGCCGCTGCCACAGGTCATAAGATGGGTGAAACATTGGATGGTGGCATGGGCAGTATGGGTGTTGTTGGTGAAGAAACCTGCATGGAATGTGGCATGTATGAAAGCGAATGTGGTTGTGACCATACTAACGAAGACATGAGCCGTGCTGCCAAAGGTTACGAAAAGTATGGCAAAAAAGGTATGCAAGCACTGGCCAAGGCTGGTCGCGAAGGCGCCAGCGAAGAAGAGTTGGACAAGATTCGCGACCAACATGATCACTACAACGAAAGCAAGTGTAACGAATGTGGCATGTGGGAAAGTAAATGCTCGTGCGATCATGACATGACCGAAGGCGAAACCACACGCAAGGATGGCGTTACTCGTCATACCAAAACAGATTATCCAGGTTATCCAAGTGATGACTTAGAAAAAGATGATGGTGATGCTCCTAAGAGCAAAGGTGGCAAAGGTCGTCCACGCAAGGCCACTACAAAAAATCCACGTCGCGATGCCGATGCTCCTAAAAAAGGCAAAGGTCGTCCTGCCAAAAGCGACAGCGAGAAATCAGACGCCAAGTTACCATTCTCCAGTAAGAATGCAGTAGGTCATGATCCATTTGGTCGTGTCAAAGACACAGAACATCTCAAGCACAAGCCTAAAGCAAAGAAAGTTGATGAGAAAGCAGTTAGTCAAGCACAACAACGTTTCATGGGTATGGCACACGCTATACAAAAAGGCGAAAAGATCAAAGGTGCAAGTCCTGAATTAAAGAAAGTTGCTCGTACAATGAAACCCAAAGCTACTCACGACTATGCTGCTACCAAGCACAAAGGTCTTCCACAACATGTTGCCGAAAGTGTAAACTTCAAACGTATGATGGACGAACAGCACATGACCTTGGAAGAAATGATTGCTTGTATGCAAGAAGACATGTTGCATTTCAAGAAAACAGGCATCTGCAGTGATCGTCTGCGTGACATGATGGAAGTATATGCACATGCTAAAAAGCAAATGGAAGAGAACGTATTACCATTTCCAGGCCAGCAAGTGCCAGCACAGCAACCAAGTAAAAGTCCTTGGGAACATGTAAAAGGTGGTAATCCAGCAAACCCACATCCAGTTGGCTCAAGCCTACCTGCTAACCAAATTCCTGGCAAAGCTGCTTTGTTAAAAGGCAAGGGACGTGATTACTACGAAGAAGATGCAATGGAAGCTGAATTAAATGAGTTGGCCAAGCTGGCTGGTTTAAAAATGGCCGACGAAGGTAATGCCTTTACTGGCAAGTTGAAAAACACAGCCAAAGGCGACAAGTTTGAGTTGGATGGCAAGGAATACACAGATATCAGTAATCTTGACGAAGATCCCGAAGCTGAATTCGAAGGCAATGAATTTTCAGGTGAGCTGGCCAAAGCTCGCGCACAACACAAAGACTCATTTAGTGTTGATGGCAAAGAGTATCCTGTCAAGGAAGCCGACGCTCCTGTAGAGGAACCTGTTGACAAACCAGTTAATCAGCCTAAGAAAAAATATTTTTCAATGAAGGGTAGTACCATGAACCCGGGTGAAGGCGATTCAGGCGAAAAACGTCAGTATCCTCCGCACCCTGCAGGCGACAATGGTATGACTGAACCTGCTCGTAAGATGCCAATTAAAAATGGTATCAAAGAAGATGCCTTGTCATTGGAAGCACGTTTGGCTGCCGAATACGAAAGTATTAAAAAAGTCAACTAATGAAACAATATCGTATCACCAGCGACAACTTTGTACTTCAAGGTGAAACCGGTGATACGGATGCTGTAATGAATGCTCAAGACCTAGCAGAAATTAAAAAGTTAGCCGGTATTACCGGATTAGTCGAAGGCGAAGGTCAGGGCCCAGCTGGATTGGGCGGAGTATATGACCCAGCCAATAACATTCCCAACTCGGGTGATAGTTATAGCCCAAGTCCTGTCGGCAGTAATGTTACCGATACTGCTGCTTATCGAAACGAACTATTAGAAAAATATGATGCCCGGCCAGGAGACTGGTTGTGGTTTATGATTAATTTTGAACCTGTACGCGGCCTAGGCGAAGGTGCTGGTCACCTGGAAGATAAAATCAAAGAGTATCTTGACAAACATCCTGAGCTACGTCCAGAAAATCGTCCGCAACTGCCTGGACATCACTAAGCAACCTGTTTGTCTAATCCCAAGTATTGATTCCACGAAGCCTGTCGTACAGTAAAGTTTATTTTCTTCCACTGATTTACTAGACTATAATAGTCGGGCCTATAGGGTTTGATTCTTGGTTTGATATTTGTATGACTGCCCTTGGCATGATTACAGGCCTTGCAAGCAGTTACACAATTTTCCCAATTGGTTTTACCGCCAGCCATTCTGGGTATAACGTGATCAATAGTCAGCTCATCGTAGTCAAACACATCATCACAATACTGACATTTAAACAGATCTCGCATGTACAGATTATAGCGACTAAACTTGACAGCTTTTTTGTAGTGAAAATAGTCTCGAGTCACGCACACACTGGGAACATTTATTGCCAAGCGTTCACTGTGTACTATCCAATTGGGATAGGTTTCAATGACGTGTACACGTCCCAGGTACATGAGTTTGATAGCATGTTGCCAATTGATAACGCTTAGGGGTAAAACGCTAATTGGCTCGTAATTAGAATTTAAGAGTAATGTGTCTGACATTAAATATACTTATACAAAAGATTGTTACCATATGGCTAAAGAATTAGAAACTGCAATTATCAAAGCACCGTATAAGAAAATGAGTTATACGGAGCAACAGATACAGGAGTTGGCTCGCTGTGCTGATCCGGTGTCTGGACCGCAACACTTCATGGATAACTATTTCTTTATTCAGCACCCAACCAAAGGTGCTATACAATACCATCCGTTTGACTATCAAGAACGTTTGATAGATACATATCACAATTATAGATTCTCAATCAGCTTGATGCCTAGACAAACGGGCAAATCGACTTCGGCCGCGGGCTACTTGCTATGGTATGCCATGTTTGTTCCCGATAGTACTATTCTTGTGGCCGCACACAAATATCTAGGCGCACAAGAGATCATGCAACGTGTTCGTTATGCCTACGAGAACTGCCCAGACTATATACGAGCCGGGGTGACCAGTTACAACAAAGGTAGCCTGGACTTTGAAAACGGTAGTCGCATAGTAAGTCAAACAACAACAGAAAACACCGGTCGTGGTATGTCATTGTCACTACTATATTGCGATGAGTTTGCGTTCGTTAGACCAACCATTGCATCGGAGTTCTGGACTTCTATTACTCCTACCTTGGCCACTGGTGGTAAATGTATCATTACCTCAACACCCAATTCAGACGAAGATCAGTTTGCGCAGATCTGGCGTGGTGCCAACAAGTGCTTTGACGAACACGGCAATGAAACTCCCCTGGGTATCAATGGCTTTAAGGCCTATCGTAGCAAGTGGGAAGAGCATCCAGATCGTGATGAAGCCTGGGCCGCACAGATGCGAGCACAGCTGGGCGAAGAACGTTTCCGTCGCGAGATGGAATGTGAATTTATTGTGTTTGACGAAACACTTATCAATCCCTTGTTCTTGACTGAAATGGCCGGCATTGACCCAATTGAAAAACAAGGCCAGGTTCGGTGGTACAAACGTCCAGAAAAAAATTGTACCTACATGATTGCCTTGGATCCAAGCCTAGGCACCGGTGGTGACCCTGCGGCCATACAGGTATATGAAATACCTGGACTTAAACAAGTGGCTGAATGGCGGGATAACAAAACACCTGTGCAACGTCAGGTTCGTATCATGCAAGAAATTTGTAGCTACATCACTGAGACCATTGGAACACAAAATAATGTTTACTACTCCGTGGAAAACAATACCTTGGGCGAGGCTGCTCTGGTAGCAATCAACGAAATAGGCGAAGAAAACATACGTGGCGTATTTTTAAGCGAACCGGCACGTACTGGTAATGTACGACGTTATCGTAAAGGATTCAACACTACAAATAAAACCAAATTGGCTGCTTGTGCCAAATTGAAGAGTCTAATAGAAACACGCAAAATGAACATTGCCAGCAAGGCCTTGATCAGCGAATTAAAAACATTTGTAGCCTCGGGCCAAAGCTATGCTGCCAAGATAGGCGAGCATGACGATTTGGTAATGAGTACAATACTAGCTCTACGTATGATGCAGATGTTACAGAGCTTTGATGCCGAGCTAGATGCTGAATTGCGTGACAGTTCTGAATTTATAGAGCCTATGCCGTTTATAATGATCTGATAAATAGTTTTATGTCTAAAGAAATTGAATCCATTGCTACTGCATTATTTGATAAAATACGCTCGCGTTTTGCTAACGTAACGCTGGGCGACGAAAAAGCCAAGGCTGAAGATGACCCCGAACAGGCACGTTTTTTTAACTTTACCTATACTTCAAGCGACGGTGCTGAACACGGTACTGTGACACTAAGTCTCATCGACGAAACCAGTTTAAAAGTATATTACGGCCAAAAAATCTCCAGTGAAATGGATCGCGAACAACGCCAAGAGTGGTATGAATTCCTACGCAATCTAAGAAAATTTGCAAAACGCAACCTATTGACATTTGACACACGTGATATCAACAAATCCAATTTGGATCTTAAAGACGTTAAACAACAGGCTCATGTGGATGATGTTGCCACACAAGATGAAATTACCGTGACAGAAAGTCGTTTGTACGGCACTACTCGTAACAGCTATGCTGACCTGGGCGAGTGCCGACTATTAATCAAACACGACGGCTTAGTCAGTGACGACAAGCGTGGTGATCGTGCTCGTCGTATACGTGAAATCTTTATTGAAACCAGCCGTGGTGAACGTTTCCTATTGCCACACACAAACTTACACGCTGCTCGTGCCATGTGTCAGCACCTAAACAATGGTGGTGACATGAATGATGACCGCGCTGACCATATCAATGAATTGGTAAAAGAAATGGCTGCTATGCGCCATTTTGTTCGCTCAACAAAAAATCGTCAATTTGAAGATCAGGAAACAGCAGACATGACACGTTCAGCTGTGCATCACTACGATGAAGTTAAACGTGCATTACGGTTGATGCGTGGAGCACGTGGATACCGTAGTTATTTTGAGTGCTGGACACCAGCACCTGCTGTTGAAGATCAAGTTGATGTTGATGCCTTGCGCGAACGCTTTGTTAAAAAAGTCTATGATGATCGTTTCAATGATGCCTTGCCATACGTGTATCGTGCATACAAACAACAACGCAATACATTAAAAGATGCCTATAGCGAATTAGAAGAATGGGCCGACGATGTGTACGAATCTACCTGGGCTCGTCCAGACAATGCAGACAAGGTTCGCGCACTACAAGAACTACTCAAATCTCCTGTGCCGGTTGGACTAGAAGGTATGGATGCCATTTCCAAACTGGAACCTATTATTGGCGATGATGAATTAAACGATCAACTGTATCACGACAGCATGGATCACGGCCAAGACTTTGATGCTACACCACGTATCAAAGAATGGTTACAGGCAAATATGCCCGAAGTATTAGATCAAATCAACATTGGTAATAACAACGGTAGAGATGCCCAGACCAATTGGACAGCATCAAATAGTCCACAACAAGACGTAGGCCACGAATATGGTAGCCAGCCGAGCCATCCAAATGTTAATAATATGGCATTTGAGGAAGCTGATAGTCTGGACTTTATTCGAAGTTTAGCCGGTTTGAAAAAATAATTAAAAATAGCTTGACAAGCTAAATATATTTGTTATATACTAGCAGGGTGCTAGAATATATCTAGGCATGTAGTACACTAAGACCATCTTATAAAGGAAAAACATCATGGCAACAACATTAGCAGAAATTCGTGCAAAGTTACAAGCAACAGAAAATCGCGGTAGCAGTAATTCACAATCAGGTGGCGACAACGCTATCTATCCACACTGGAACATTGCAGAAGGTTCCACAGCAAGACTCCGATTCCTCCCAGACGGTAATACAAAGAACAGCTTCTTTTGGGCTGAACGTGCAATGATCCGTTTACCATTTGCTGGCGTCAAAGGCCAAGCAGATTCAAAACCAGTAGTAGTACAAGTTCCATGTATGGAAATGTACGGCGAAGCCTGCCCAGTATTGGCAGAAGTTCGTCCATGGTTCAAAGATCCAAGTTTAGAAGAAATGGGTCGTAAGTATTGGAAGAAGAAGTCATATGTATTCCAAGGCTTTGTTCGCGAAAACGCCTTGAGTGACGACAAGGTTCCTGCCAACCCAATCCGTCGCTTTACAATTAGCCCACAGATTTTTAACATCATCAAAGCGGCCTTGATGGATCCAGAAATGGAAGAATTGCCAACTGATTTCCAACGTGGCTTGGATTTCCAGATTGTCAAAACATCAAAAGGTGGCTATGCAGACTACTCAACCTCAAAGTGGTCACGCAAAGAATCTGCATTGACAGCAGAAGAACAAGCCGCTATCGACGAGCATGGCCTGTTTAACTTGAGTGACTTCTTGCCTAAGAAGCCAACTGAAGCAGACTTGAAAGTAATCAAAGAAATGTTTGAAGCGTCAGTTGACGGTCAACCATACGATGCTGACAAGTGGGGTGCCTATTACAAACCATACGGTTTAGATACTCCTAATGCTGCTCCCAAGGCCGATGCAGAAGCCGCACCTGTTGCTCCAGCAGTAGTAGCAGAACCAGTGGAAGATGATGATACTCCAGCTACCACAGCTCCTGTATCAGCTCCAGCCGCTGAAGCTAAACCATCTTCACAACGTGCTGAAGATATTTTAGCAATGATCAGAAACCGTCAAAAGTCTTAATGCTTGTGTCAGGAGGGGAGACGGTCCCCTCCATTTCCTATGTTAGGCTATTTAGATCCTATCCTCTTTCCAGACGATATAGAGGTACTTGAAGTATCTCCGAATCGTTACGTCTATCCCATATTCAAAAACGGTACTCAAAGCCTAGAAGCCAAACAATACAGGCACTTGTCCAAGGGCGAGATCATAGACCTTACCCAAGTGGAAGTTTTTGTGCGTGATCCTTTTGAACGCTACGTCAGCGGAGTACAAACATACCTGAGATTTCACCCTGAATTGGATAGAGAAACCGTATTACGCATGATCAGTCAATATCTATTTTTAGATCGGCACTTTACCTTGCAATTTCATTGGTTAATAAATCTTCGACGTTTTTGTGATGCATGGATACATATTCGCCCGCTTGATGAGTTGGAGTCAGCAACCGATGTGGTGTGGAATGCCGTTGCCAGAGACCAACACCTGATAGACTATTTTCAACCCAACTTAAAACTTTGGTATTACTTGCAACTAGACAAAATACTAGTAGAAGATTTTTTAGGGCAGTCGGTAAAAATGTCAATGATCTTGGCACACATTAAAATCAAATATCCTGATTTACAAAATGAAATAATTTTAAGAGCCCAAGACGTATGCAATGTCCTAGACTAGATCATTTTGTTCGTTTTAATCCCAACGGCTCGGTAAGCCGATGTGGTCACATGGTTGACCCTCCGCAATTTGACAGCCTTGCGGCAATGGAATCCAGTGCATGGTTAGCTCATATACAAAATCAATTTGCACAAGATCAATGGCCTCCGGAATGTCAACGCTGTGCGGAAATAGAAGCAGAAACACCCAGTAGTATACGAATACATGCCATGGCGTTAGACGCAGTGGAAACACAGGCCGATTACCTACAGGTAGGCGGAGTATTGGACAACATCTGTAATGCTGCTTGTCAAACCTGCGGACCTGAGTGCAGTACTCGTATTGGCGCATTATCCGGCCGTACATTTCCTATTGTGGACAATAGTAATAGATTCTGGGCTTTACCACAGGACCGTATCAGACACTTGGATATCAATGGTGGCGAACCCAGTTACAGCAAAAACTATCGACGCATATTGGCCAATTTACCACCCAACCTACGTACCTTGAGACTCAACACAAACGGCAACCTGGTGCTAGAAGAATTAACAGAGATTGCTGAACGTGGAATTGAAGTTACGGTAACCGTGAGCTGTGATGGCATTGGAGAGAAATTTGAATTCATGCGCTGGCCTATTCGGTGGGAAACTTTTTATCAAACCCTAATGACCTACAAGTCAATGCCAGTCAAGTTGAATCTATGGACTACCGTTAGCATATTAAATGTTGCGGATCTACCCAACATACAGGCATTTGCACAGCAACATGACATTGACCATGGATATGCCTACCTAAAAGAGCCTGCGGTATTGGATGTTAATAATAAAGATCAAGCCTCTATAGATGCATATATACAACAACAAAAAGAACTTAGAGGAATTGTATGAAAATAGCCATCACTGGACATACCGCTGGCATTGGTGCTGCCTTGGCCGAAGCCTATTGGGGAAATGAAATTGTTGGCATAAGTAAACGCGAAGGCAACAACATTCGCAATATTCCCAAGACAGCTGATTTGATTGAACCCTGCGACATGTTTATCAACAATGCACAGGCCGGATTTGCACAGACTGAATTGCTGTTTGAAATACATCGCCGTTGGGCTGACCAAGACAAACACATCGTGGTCATCAGTACTATTATGGCACAGGATCCTGTGTGCCAAATGGACGGCATGGACGAATACAGATTACAAAAGGCCGCTTTAGAACAAGCGGTACATCAATTGCGTTATAAAAATTTACAACCAAGAATCACACTGGTACGTCCAGGGCAGGTAGCAACACAGTCTGCAGACGGGGCCAACCCTGAAGTCTGGGCTCGCACACTGGTTGGTTTGTTTAACTTGGCCGAAGCCAATGGCCTGTCTATACCGGATATATCACTTAGATGACACCAAAAGACATACTAACCAATCCTACATTCTGTCCCATGCCTTGGGTTGGATTCATGTATAACTTTGACGGCACAGTTAAAAATTGTATACGTAGCAGTGATCCCATTGGCAATCTACAGAATAATACCATTGAAGAAATCTTAGGTGGAGTTGAAAATCGCAACAGGCAAATTAGCATTCAACGCCACGAACCGGTTGCCAGCTGTCAGACCTGCTACAACTTAGAAAAGAACAAACGCAGTTTTGACATTGTGAGTGATCGTGTATTTTACATACGCGAACTCAAAGAAAATGATCCTGCTGTATACGATGCAGTTGGGCGCCCTGGCCTGCAAACGGTTGACATACGTTGGACCAATCTGTGTAATTTTGCCTGCGTGTATTGTAATCCCGACTACAGCAGTCGCTGGGCAGATGAATTAAAAATACAACAGTCGCAACCGACACAGGCACAGGTTGAATCAATGAAATGGTATGTTACAAAAAATGCCAGCACATTAAAACACGTATATCTGGCCGGTGGCGAACCCTTGTTGATGAAAGAAAATTTGGAGTTACTGTCAATATTAAAAACAGTCAATCCCGACATCAACCTGCGTATCAATACCAATCTAAGTAAAGTTGATACACAGGTATTTGATCGTGTGTGCGAATTCAAAAATGTACACTGGATTGTGAGCATTGACTCAATTGAAGAGGAATTTGAATACATACGCTATGGTGGCCGGTGGCAGGATTTTTTAGATAATTTGACCACAGTTAAAAATTTAGACCACAAGATCAGTTTTAACATGTTGCATTTTTTATTAAATCCCATGTCGGTGTTTGCCTGTGTAGACTACTTAAAAAGCCTGGGATTCCACAACAACAGTTTTATTATTGGTCCAATGGAAAAACCAGAATTTTTAAATATTAGACATTTACCAGAATCTCTATTAGAACAGGTACGTGTAGAACTAACTCAACGTATTGCCGACCACCCAGGTTATCTTCTTGAGGATAGCTATCGTAACATGTTGACATATCTTGATCAACCATTGGCCAAAGATTTGGCTGGATCGCTGGCGCAAATACAGATAATAGATCAACGCAGAGGCCTGGACAGCAGGCAAATATTTACGGAGTTGTATGGATACTGTTAATTCAATTGCGTTTGCCCTGGACCCTACCAATGTACCGGTTTTCCTGCTGGACTGGGAAGTTACCCGACTCTGTAATTTGGACTGCTCGTACTGCAATGAAACCGGACATGATAATTCTACTCGACATCCTCCTGTGACAGAGTGCCTGCAGTCTATTGATTTTATGTATGAATATGTTGACCTGTACATGCAACATAAAAAACCTAGTCAACGTAAAGTGGTACTAAATGTGTACGGTGGAGAAAGCCTGTTTCACCCAAACATTGTGGAAATACTGGAAGCCTGCAGAACAAAACATGATCAATATCAGGATCGTTGGCACCTGACTGTTACCTGTACTACCAATGCTGTGGTAGGTGCAAATCAATGGGCCCGTATTGTTCCTCTGATAGATGAATTTACTCTCAGCTATCACGCAGAAAATTTACCCAAGCAACGTCAGCAGTACCTAGACAATGCTCTATATCTTAAACAACACGATAGAAGATTCAAATGTGCGGTCATGATGCACAACGACCCTGAACTATTTAAAGACAGTGAGTCGGTTATTGAATTTTGTAAAACACACAATATGAGATATGTTGCCAAACCGATTGAAAATTTAGAATCCAAATGGGCCTACACCAATCAACAGTATAGTCAATTGAAAACACATTGGATAGAAAAAGTCGTACCAATGAAAAAGGAAGAATATCAACAATCAATGAGCCAAGTTGGTAATGCCACGCAGGTACAAAGTATCAATGAAGGACGTCCGTGTTGCGGTGGTCGACAATTGAGTTTAAATGGCGACTTGAAATCCAGTGTAAGTTTTGTGCCCAAACAAGGATTCAAAGGCTGGTCCTGTAGTGTAAATTGGTTTTTTCTTTTTGTTCGACAGCTTACCGGCGATGTTTATACCAATAAAGATTGCCAAACCAGTACCACAGGTCGAGTTGAACCCCTGGGAAATCTCAGCAATAGCCAGGCCATCATTGATACCTTGCGCACCCAATTGGACACAAAAAACATGCCGGTAATTCAATGTGTCAAAGATATCTGTGTATGTGGATTTTGCGCACCAAAAGCTGAAAATCGAGAAGATTTTATGGATCTTATTAAGAGAAACGTTCCTATTGACGTTTTTCAAAAAACATGTTAATATAACAATAGGAATTAACTCAAGGAAAAACTATCATGGCTAAACCATTTGACGTATCAAAATTTCGTAAAAGCATTACCAAAAGCATTGACGGCATTAGCGTTGGATTTACAGATCCAACAGACTGGATTTCAACCAACAACTATGCCTTAAATTATCTCATCTCCGGCGACTTTAACAAAGGTGTTCCGCTAGGTAAAGTTACTGTGTTTGCTGGCGAATCCGGCGCAGGTAAATCGTTTATCTGTTCAGGCAACTTGGTTGCCAATGCACAAAAGCAAGGCATCTATGTCATCCTGGTTGACTCAGAAAACGCACTAGACGAAAAGTGGTTACACGCATTAAATGTAGACACAAGTGAAGACAAACTACTCAAACTCAACATGGCCATGATTGACGATGTGGGCAAGATGATCTCAGAGTTTGTTAAAGAATACAAAACCCTACCAGAATTAGAAAGACCCAAAGTCTTGTTTGTAGTAGATTCGTTAGGTATGCTACTTACCCCAACGGATGTAAATCAATTCGAAGCAGGCGACATGAAAGGTGACATGGGCCGTAAGCCCAAGGCACTTGCCGCCCTGGTACGTAATTGCGTAAACATGTTTGGTAGCTTAAATATTGGCCTAGTAACCACCGCACACACATACGCTAGTCAAGATATGTTTGATCCGGACGACAAAATATCAGGAGGACAGGGTTTTATCTATGCGAGTAGTATTGTAGTTGCTATGCGCAAGTTAAAACTAAAAGAAGACGAAGATGGCAACAAGATTTCAGAAGTAAAAGGTATTCGTGCTGCTTGTAAAATTATGAAAACACGCTATGCCAAACCGTTTGAATCAGTGCAGGTTAAAATTCCATATGAAGAAGGTATGAACCCTTACTCGGGCTTGGTTGACCTGTTCGAAGGCAAAGACCTGCTTAAGAAAGAAGGCAACAGCCTGGTATATACACTAGCTACAGGCGAAATTATCAAGAAATTCCGTAAAGCATGGGAACGCAATGAAGACGCCTGCTTGGATCGAGCCATGGCGGATTTTGTTGCTAACCCACACCAGAAGCCAGCCGATGTTGAAGAACTCGAAGCCGAAGTAGATGACATAGTAGAAACCACAATTAAAGGTAAAATCAAAAAAGAGGAAACAGCAGAATGACCATTGATGTAGAAGTATTAAGCGAACTATACACAATTATGAAACAGTATGTCCCACAAAAAGATCGCCAAGAGTGTGCAGATAATTTGATGAGTGTGATGGTCGATATGTTGGGAGACCAGGAACTCAAAGAATTTGGAACTACGGATGCCACTCTTAAACGTGCTCTCAAGGAATATTCCGATGACGAAGAGGAAGAAGAGGAAGAAGACGGCGATTGGTAAACAATACTCGTAACTACTATTGTTCAATGAAATTCAAGTATCTAAAAATAGATCTTGAATCTAAGACCACATATAATTGTCATGCCGCGGCTCCGCATCCAGTTGACTTTGCATGGTTGGATAAAAATCCTGGGCAGTTATTTAACACAGATGTCAATGTGGCTGAACGTGGCATGATGTTACGCAACGAGCGTAATACCAGTTGCGAACAGAATTGTTGGGTAGCCGAGGATGCAGGTGCAGTTAGTCCGCGACTGTATCAAGGTGGTGTTGAGCAAACGCACACGGAGCCAATCACTCGGCCAGAAATTATTGATCTGACAATCAATGGTGATTGTAATTTAACCTGCACCTATTGTTGCAAGGAATTCAGTAGTGCCTGGCGTAGAGATGTGGTCAACAATGGCGACTATAATACTGTGAATACAGATGATCGGTACAAGGCCAATGTCAAAGATCGCGCCCTGTTAAAAATTAGTCAATCGACATTAAAAACAACTGCTCATTACCAAACTTTATTTAATGAAATTAAATTGTCTGCACCAGGCCTAAAAAAATTAACAGTTACCGGCGGTGAACCCTTGTTGGATAATAGTCTGGTCAACATGCTAAAAAGTATAGATTTTGCCGCAGATACTGTGGTTGAAATTTATACCGGATTGGGAGTTGCCATGCCACGATTTGTAAGGTTTATAGAGGAATTAAAAACTATTCCAAATTTACTGTTGCTTATCAGCGCCGAAGCAACTGAAAAATTTTTAGAATTCAACAGGTACGGTGTGAAATGGCCAGATTTTGTTCGCAAGGTAGAAATATTAAAAGAGACCGGTATTAATTTTAAATTTCATGCCACAGTAACCAATCTTACCATTTTTGACTTTGCCAATTTTGTAGATTATTTTAAACCCAAAGACATGAATTTGACCTTTGCCTATCAGCCTAGAATGATGGCACCTTATGTGCTAGACAAAACAAGTAAGGAAAGTATAATTCAAAGTATTTCCGGTTTGTCAACGGACTTTAAAAAACAAATCATGGAATCGATGCAAAATGATCCTACTGAAGAGGATCGTAAAAATATTGGAATTTTTTTACAAGAATTTGTAGCAAGAAGATCGGATTTAGATTTAAACATATACCCTCAATCATTTTTAAATTGGATTAAAAGTTAAAGATGTACTATAATAAAATTGTAGCCGACTTAGGCGAACTTCCTAACTTTATTGCCTACTACGAAGGCGAGTTGGCCACAGCCAAGTCTGACATTAAAATACGAGGCAAGGTTGAAAAAGAACTCAGCAACTTGCCCGGCGAAACTGAACACAGATTTAACCAACTACAGGAAATCGAAGCAGTATTAGAATTCTTAAATATACAATTACGTAAAATTCGTCAGCGCCACTACAAGAAATACCTGGAAGCATACAATCGTGCCTTGACAAGTCGTGATGCAGAAAAGTATGCCGAGGCAGAAGATGAAGTGATTGACATGGAAACCATTATCAATGAAGTGGCATTACTACGTAACAAATGGTTAGGTGTCATGAAAGGTATTGAATCAAAGAACTTCATGCTGGGGCACGTGGTTCGTTTACGTACAGCTGGAATGGAAGATATTTCAGTGTCATGATAGATTTTCGCAAACGTGGACAGGAACTGCTGGAAGAATTTAATCTTTGCCTTCGTGCCAAACCTCGTCGTGACGCAGTGGCAGTACAATTGGAAAAAGACAGCCTATCAAAATGGGCAGTCTATTTAAACAATCAACTGGGCTGGGGATCAGACAATGAAATCGCTGAGGCGTGCCATCAGTTTGAACCCAGACTAAAAAAATTAAAAGAAAAATTAGTCATGGAGATATTAACCAATGGGCATGTTTAACAACGAACACCTGAGTCATGCTCATAGTTTAACTATATTAAATACTCTCAACGAATACGATAGTTTTCTTGATAACCTACGCAGCGTGGCTGACATGGGCGCAGGAGCCGGCCTGGATAGTCAGTGGTGGGCTACCTTACATACCCGAGATGATCCTCCAGAACATAGAGAATATACGGTCTATGCTGTTGACACACAGGCAGACCAGATAGATAAATCTGTTTTACAAAGCGGGGATATTGTTCCTTTACGTTTGAACTTTGAACAGGTAAGCATTGGGCGTAAAGTTGATTTGATCTGGAGCCATGACAGCTTTCAATATGTTCGAAACCCGTTCCAGTGCCTGTCATTATGGAAAGAAACCCTAAATGTAAATGGCATGTTGGTCATGGCAGTACCACAAACCACCTACATTGATCAGCGCAATCGCTTGGTGGTCACAAACCACAGTCACCAGTACTACAGCTATAATCTACTAAACTTGATGTACATGCTGGCCATCAGTGGGTTTGACTGTAGAGATGCTTACTTTTATAGAGAATCTGGTACTCCGTGGTTGTATGCGGCTGTATATGCCAGCGAACATGGCCCTTTGCCCGGTGCAACCTGGTACGATCTAGCCGAACGCTTGTTGATCAACGACAGCGTGATAAATTCAGTGGTCAAATATGGTCATGCTAGATTGGAAGATGTTGTGGTCAATTGGTTGGACAAGAATTTTTATCAAATAACCAACTAAATACTGTAATGAACAGTACAGAATTTTTAACCGAAGCCGGGCTCAAATCGGACACTTTTTATGAAAAGTACCGACTGCAAAACCTTATTGACAAATTAGAAAATAATAAAACCTTTCTAACCACCAGTGGTAAACGAATTAAAGTTCCTGCCACAAAAAAAGAAATTGCACATCTTAAATCATTGTTAAAAAACAACTTTGATCGCAAAGATACCAATCCCAAGGCTCGCAGTTTTGCTCCGGTTATTGTACCGTCGGAAATTGGCGGAGTTAAAATTTCAACACTGGCCAAGACCAATGAGTTTGGTGGCACCATCGGAGTAGTTAAAAAGGGCGAGTTAGATTACTCCAAAGCCAACCTGGGCCCCACTGTAGAAGCACTAAAATCCTTTGCTATCTATGCCAAATTGACCATGCGTGACAAATCTGCTATTACAGCAGAAGACGTGATTAAGGTTGGTAAATTGGCCGCTGATCACTCAACCGAAGAACCAGCTGGTAAATCACAAACTCCTACTACACTTGCGGTGTATTCTAAAAATGTTCCAGACATCAACAAGCAGGTCAAAGATAAAATGGAGTTACGAGTTGCATTGAGTACTCCTTCATTTCAACGAGCCGTTAGAGCCACTCCAGCAGACAAAGCCGCATGGGGCAACTTGCAAGGAATTGTAAATTACGTCAATACTGAATCAGATATAAACAAATACAACAAATATTTTACTACCAACAATCGAAAAGATCCAATACAAATTTCTGTAGTTGGCATTGGCGGAGCAAAAACAGATATTCAAACAACCTATGCTCCTGGCACCCCCGACGAAAAACCAATTAAAAATCTCACACTAAGCGTTAAAAGTGCCGGTGCGGAATGGTACGATCAAGCATCAGGCAACAATGCCAAGGGCATTATAAAATTTTATGATATCATTGGATTAAATTCTGAAATGGCCGACGGTGTAATGAAAGCTGTTAATTTTGTTGAAGGTGGAAAACAAGATACCGACGCCCAATTTAATCAACGTGTACAAATTGTTACAGACTTGTATATCAAAACAGAGCAGATTCTCAAAAATAGAATAGCTCGGTTAAACGATCGCGGTGAAGCCGATTATATACATCATTTTGTAGGACAACTTCGTAAATCTTTGGCCGGCGATGAAACTTTAGTGTATGTAAAGTTTGATGCCAATGGAACCTATGAAAAATTAAAACCTCAGTTGCTGGCACACTTGGCCAAGATCATAGACCTCGACGTTAAGTTGACCATGACCACCCGTCCAAGAATCACATGGATTGATAAAAACACTGGTAAAGAATTAATTTACGTAACTTTGCTAAAGAATCCTCCTAACCGTCGACTTACACATCAATTCAATTTGGGTAGAGACTTTTTTGAATTAATGAAAGAAGCTGGTAAGACCGAAGTACAAACTCAACCGGATTCTGCAAACGTGATCACCAAACCGGTCCCAGCAACACCTACAAAACCAAAACCAAAAGCGCCAGCACCAAAAATTACAACTCGACCACCAACACCAACAACTCCTGCTCCGACAGTGGACATTCCACCAGAAGAACCAGTGAACCAACCTGCTCCACGCGGTCGTCGTACTACTCCTATCACACGTGGTGCTGGTAGAGCTGTTCGTTGACACATAAAGATCAATAGCGTATAATAGCTGTGTTGGGCCTTTAGCTCATGTTGGTTAGAGCAAACGACTCATAATCGTTGGGTGGTCAGTTCGACTCTGACAAGGCCCACCAGGATATTTGGTAGACACGTTTTTTGCGTGTTTACCATAAATAAATGCATGAAAAACATTTACGAATACATAGAATTACCAAAAGAAGAAAGACAGAAACATCTAAAGTTAGATGAGCCTTGTATAGAACGGGGCGGGCAAAGTATGTACTGCAAAGGATTGCTGGCGCATATATTAGAAACAACAATTCCAGCAGGAAAGAAGATACACGTTTGCCATGCTTGTCATAACGGCGCTTGTAGCAATCCTAATCATCTATATTGGGGTACTCCAAAAGAAAATAAACAAGATGCTGACGCAAACGGTGGTAAGACTATTTGGGAACGAATGGTTGACAAATACGGTCTTGAAGAAGCTCGTAAAATGAATAGCAAAGGAAACAAATCTGCGGGAGGTAAAGCTAACGCAGGAAAATCCAAGTCAGAAGAGCATAAAAGAAAAATTGCTCTGAATCACAAAGGTGGTCGTAAAAAACAAGGGAGTGTGTCGTAATTGGTAGCCGAGACGGTCTTAGAAGCCGTTGCCGTAAGGTGTGTGAGTTCGAGTCTCACCACTCCCACCAAAATGTCCTAATTAGAATTCAAGTCTCCTTTGGGGCACCATTTCAAACAGGTTGACACAAAAGATAAATAAGTATATAATATGAAAACTATGATACACAACCGTTCATCCGTCATTACACTACCAGTGCTAGGTGCAATCTCCTGCTGGCTAGGAAATGATTACGAACACAACCGGAGTCTTAGTTAAACTATAGAATTTACCATATTTTAATTAAGACCCTGGAATTAACAACTCCAGGGTTTTTTGTTTTAAGGAGAAGGAAAATGGAACATAAAAGTACAAAAGAAATGTCGCAGTTTGTCCTTTCACCAATTGATAGAATAGCATTGATGGAAGCAAAAATTGCAAGGGCAGAAGCACAAGTAAAGGCGTTGGCAGATGTTGCACAAGCAAAGGAATCTGCAAGGGGGTCAAAATACTCCCCACGCTGATAAATGGATAGAAGTTATGAAGGCAACTGGTACATTTTTTGGCCAGACCATTTATGATAGACCGATTTAAGTATTGACAGGAAACGAGGTCCTGTACCACACTCTAAACAGGTACGAACGGGCGGGCACTGGGATGGAGTCTCTCTTGTGAGATAAAAAATCAGTGTATAGTAAAGTGCTCTGGTGTGGTCTAATGGTAAGGGCGCCTACCGCAAATTGGAGAACTGGGTTCGACTCCCAGCATTGCA
>Ga0007852_1000052_pt1 | contig 37953 bp, 65 predicted proteins | sample CryBogCBH28Sep08_FD_71227 | JGI IMG/M metagenome (GOLD analysis project Ga0007852, IMG submission 71227) | Freshwater microbial communities from Crystal Bog, Wisconsin, USA - CBH28Sep08 | ecosystem: Environmental > Aquatic > Freshwater > Lake | place: Crystal Bog, Wisconsin, USA | collected...
GCAGTATATAATTGTTCAATGGCATCGTTGGGGGTGCCACGGCCATAAAATTCTACCATGTCTCTATCTCGAGCAGCTTTGCTATAAAGCATTACACCCCCGAATAAAACACGCCATATTCCGTCCACATGCGGACTGTGTGGATCTTGATATCTATCACTGTATCTATGGTGTTTTCTGTGCACTGCTACCCATTGTTTTGTGACCATGCCTGTGGTCAGCCATAACCAGAAGCGCATAAAATGAGAAAGCACTGGATGAAAGTCCAGTGCTCTATGAGCTTGTGCACGATGCAAGTACAGTGTGACACATATAATAGTGATGTGTGTCATCACCAAGGTAGTAATTATTTCAATCATTACTACTATTTAGTATCAAGCTGTCTCAAACAAACTCCGTTGGGGCGTAACATAGTTTTCTTCTACAACTAAATTGTTGTCGTGTGCAAAATTCAAAGCAAATTCCCAAGCCAGCGGCTCAATGTTTTCTAGTTCAAGATCCAGCACAACGCATTTTACATTGTTTACAGTCACAGGTACCACATATGGAGAATACCGTGGTGTCATAACTCCCGGCGGGTTTTTTGTGCCGCAAAATGATAGTGTTGAGCACAGTCTTTCGGCCCAATCGCTTGGACGAAATTTAACGCCTGCTTTAGTAATACCCTGAATGAGGTACTTCATTTGAATCGTTCAGGGTAATTTAATCTTTCCCATTCTTCATCACTTACGGGCCACATGATTATTTCCCGTTGTGTGATAGTCGTGCTTGACGAGCTTCAGCAATAGCCTCAAGAATACTGTTGAAAAATTGTTTGAGTGTGTTCATTTTTATATCATTCCGTAAGTTTTGGTAAAATCATGCACATAGCGAGCAGCCTGTGCTTGACGTGATCGAATTGTTCTGATCATGGCGCGACGTAGAAATCTCCGAATTATTCTCATAGTGTGCTACCATATCGTTGCTGATCGTAGTATCTACACCAAAATTCTACTTCAGCGTTGCTTTTGGGTTGCTTGGAGGCAACAAATTTTTCCAAACCAGATTGATAGCCAGTGCTAAATATTTTATTGATAATTTTTTTAAACATTGTGTGTTTCCTTGTGCAATAGATACTCATGGTTTCTACTTAGTTATTTATACTGACAACAACGTAATTGCAAATAATTGTCAAATTTTTAGGGTTTTTGATTTTAGAGTAAATAAAAAGAAGGAGATAGCAAATGCTAACATTTTTAAAGAAATTTTTATCACTCAAACCCAGGGTTATTCCGGAACCGACTGCACCCTACAAAGTAGAAGCACCTGTACCTGCCAGCGCAGAAGCCGTCAAGGCACCAGTAAAATGTGGATGCGGCCGTAGCTCAAGTGGCGAGTGTGTGGGATTACATGCACTTAGTGCAGAACAGTGGGCAGTCAGCGATAAAAATCCAAACAAGATTGTGGTAGAAGAAAAACCAATTGAGTCAACGCCAGTCAAAAAATCACCAGCTAAAAAAACTGCAGCCAAACCCAAAACTCCTGCTAAACCACGTGCCCCACGCAAGCCAAAAACATCAAGCTAACATTCGCACAAGGCCAACAGAATCTATGCTGACCAGCAGGATGTAATTGGCCAACATACCAAAAGATTTCCTAGTGTAACTGGCCCAAGCATACATAGCACAACCGCTAATCCAAATTGGATATAAAACAAGTAGTGGGGGATTAGGCACAGTAAGCGACATTGTAATGCTACAGCCAATACTGATAGCCCACGCCAAAAGCTCGATGCCAAAGCGAAGAGGGTGAGTACGGTAGTCATCTTTAATCCATCCTAGTATATTAAAAATTATATCATTCACAGGTAATACCTTATATCTATTAGAACATTTTTATAATTAGCAGAATAATAGCAGGTAATTCAACTATTACTCCAACTAACAAAAGTATGTAAAACACAGTCCCCAGCTGAGGATATGACTTTACCGTCATAAATCCAATCACAGTGGATGTCAAAAACAATAGGGACGATATTGCTGATAAACAAAAAATTACATCATTCATTTGCAATCCTTTGTTGATATACCTGTTCACTGGCAAGATTTTTGCCCTTAGCTTCGACTTGTATATCAAAGTTAGGGCCGAAGGTGAGGGCCCAGTCATTGCTGGCACGATTCCACATGAAGTCAGAGTGTGCTCGTAGTTTTTGTTTTTTGTAGCCTACACTGAGTAATTGTTGTAGATCTGGTCTAACAAGGGGATTGTGATCAACCAAAAGATCTTCACGGCTAACACTGTAATGCATAGCAGGACGAACACCGCGCCAAGAGTCAATAACCCGCTGCGTACGAGGATCCTCCAGTGTGATATATTCTCCTGTGTTGATCCAGTGATGATGTATGTCCAGCACCAAAGCCACATGCTCAGCCACAGCCAAAGTAACGTCAAGTCCATTTGATATCTCGTCATTTTCGATGGTAATTAAATTTCTAGCTTCTGGCGTGAGACGTCCCAGAGTTCTTAGAAATTTGGCAGGTCCACCTTTACCTGACAAATGCACATTAATCTTGAATCCTGAATCATGCCATGTAGCACCATAGCCCATCCATCTGGCCATGTCTGCATGATATTCAAATTCCAGGATACTACGCTCTACAATTTCATCTGCTTCAGAAGCTAGTACACAAAACTGACCTGGATGAAAGCTCAATCTCACATCCAGTCTACGTGCCGTTTCACCAATGGGTGCAAATATTCGAGCAAGATGATCCTGTATCTCTTGGCGTTGCCACCAGGCTATCCAATTGGGTTCGGTGTAGCCCTGCAACATTTCACTGCCCAGGCGAACCATTCTACGTTCAGCGGGCAAGGTGGCCACACGTTCAATCAGCTTCACTGCCGCAGCGGCATTGTGATTCATGATGTCCCACTGACGTTGGTCAGCATCGCCTGGATGCTCGCGCAACCAGCGCATGGTAGTTGATCTTCCGTTTAGATCACGGTCCACAGCATTGACTTTCATACCCCCACATTCCGAGGGATCATTTAGCCATTTGCAACAAAAACCTATGCGTTGTAGTGTAGTCATAGTGTATTATACTACAACTATAATTAATAGTCAAGCTGCCAACATTTTGATCACACTAGTCATTGAGTCATTGGTCAAATTGTCCAAAGATGCAAATAATTTTCCGATGTCCCCAGGGTGATCTACCAAAACCCATTGTGTAGTAGGATTACTCACAATTACCTGTTTGATTAAATTTCGGTAATGTTGAATTCGATTCTCAACAAGCTTATCTGGATTTTTTATTTGATCTCTTAGATCAAACCCTAATAATAAAACAATGTTATTGTAGCCGGCTGCCAAATGCATTGCTACAATTTCTTCTTGCCTATCTACATCGTGTATAAATTTACCTTCGTATAGTTTTACCCCATCTGGTCGATTCAGTGTGGTATAAATGTTATTTGGTATGTAGAAATTGCACTGTTTTTGAAATTGCCGTGTTAGTAACACAGCAGCCTGTTTCATGTCATGACATATGACATTGTCTGTAGTGTACGCCCGCCAGGTTCGCCAACTACCCCAAAAACTACCAATATTTTTTAATTGTGCAAGATCTTGTGTGAGATCTATCACTGCCGAGTCCGCTAGTACCCAACTCACATTCATTCAGCACCTCTGATCACTTGCCAATTATAAGAGCCGGTACACACCCAAGCAAACACACGATCTGTCCCGGGATTGGCATTAAACACAATATCACCTTTGGTTCCAGACCAGCCCGGCAGTTGAGTAGCATGACTGAACTTATGTACACCTACTTGTAGTTTTTTAACAATAGTTAATCCTGTATTATCGATATCAAGGTACGGTGTACGATTTACACCCAAACTCAAAGTTTGATCTCTTGCAGTGCCGATATATGCCTGTTTGGCTTTGTGTTTGCCAACAATGACAGAGACTTCTTCGTCCCATATGCTCAGCGCCGATTCTGGAGAATTTGTGTTAACGCCCAATCTACCATTGACCACACTTACTGTGTTGTTTAGATGTGTTTCGCCGTCAACTGATAATTGATTTAATACGCCAACTGATCGTAAATTTGATTCTGTAATTGCTTTGCTTAATGTATTGCCTGCAACAACATAATCACCGCCGATGGTTACTGTGTCAAACTCAATACCTTTTTCACGTATTTGTTCAGCAACTTGTTGCACCAATTCTGTTTGCCATTTTTCAGACAACTTTTCAAGAGTGGTATTACTGATGTTTTCGGCCAAAGTAGTCCAGGCTGGGTTATCTATATTAACACTGCCAGTAACTGATAAATCGTTAATTCTGGCACCGTTAACAACTGTTAAATCTGCGGCGGTCAATCGATTTTCTACCACAGTAGTATCATCCATTACAGTCAATTGACATGCAGTAGCTTGATCATTGATACCAGTACTGGCAAAATTTTCCAGTAACTGTTGCTTGATCGTTTTCATATTGTCGTCTACTCGTTGGCGTATAATAGTACCAATATCAATACTACCAATTCTAGCCACTGTTTCCTGTGTTACTGTTTGATTAATCATGTGTTCTATTCGAGATAACCATGATTCGTCTTGGCAAAGATTTTCTACAGTACTTGATATATTTTTTTCAACTGCCTGTTCAACCAAGCTTTGAATCAACGCAGGATCAATTGTAATAGCACTAGTCATGTTTTCTCCTAAGATCCAGTGTGACACAATGAAATCCGCCACCCAATGTTCTACTATGCCTTAGTGTTCTGGGAATCACGGTGAAGTTTTTTCTAGCCAACAATTCTATTAGATCATGTTGTGCTGCGTCTACTATCACAGTATTAGGATCCACTACCAACATATTCAACCCAATCCATTTTGATGCATAAGGGTACTGATAAAAGTCTTGTGCCACCACATCATCTACATAGATACATTCCCAATCACGGAATGCCTGAGGACAATTGCTTTTGTTCACACGCGAACCATTTAATAATACTAGTCCTTCACGCAACGGCACTATGGTACTGTCGATATGAACACCTGAATAAAAATTGCAGATCTCCATGCTGGTGGTAGGCGGTAGTGTACTCAACAACCAATACCAACTTAATCGGTTGCCTGACGCACTTTCCAAAAACAAATAACGATCTTTGCCTAGTCTCAATATGTTGGCTGCGTCAAGCACATAACCAGAATTTTTAGGCATGGTAATCACTTGTTCAGCAGAGTCAATCACAAAGTCTAGTGCTTGAATCTCTTGATTGCGGCATGGATACATCATGGCCGTATCAATCACTGTGCTTCCTGCAATCAGTAATCTGTCTCTAGGGCAGTAATTATACATGCCTCCTAGCTCTTGAAAATTCATTTCTCGGGGTCTGTGAACTACAACACCTAACTTGGTTAGTGTATCCGCTAGCATATCCAAATCTTCATTGGCTTCATCAATGATCCATTGCGGAACCGGGCCCGACGGCACTGGCGAATCAGTCCAGGTAGTTTTGGCACTTTCTCGTGCAAACATAGAATCATTGCTGGGCCAATTTGCATAGGTTGCTGATCCCACCACTATTTCTTCCAGTGGGTCCCATTCGTTATAACTGTTAATCATCAACATGTCCTGTAATTTGTAAAGTATATCTTGGAGTCAGCCCCAAGTTGGCTGCCATGTGCGGTGCGTCATACTGCCATTCAACGACAGCACCTGCACGCCAATCTATGAATGGGCGATCCATTATTTCAGCATAGTGACCAGATTGCCAATCTTCTAAAAATATTATAGCACGTCGTATGGTATGTTCGCGACCTCGAAGATCAAACAATTCAACATATCGTTTATATAAATCACCATGCGTGGGCAACACTGTGCCAGTGCTCATCCGATAATAACTAGTACCAATATCCTTCCACCCTTTACCTGTAAATATATCTATAAACCGTTGATTCCACGAAGGTTGTGCAGCACGCATGTCACACATATCGCCTGTGAATTTATTTGAATAACCAGCATTGGTCCAAAGTTTTAAATTGTCAGGATCGTTAAATTCTTCATTGGTATAGGTCAATTGTTTAAACTCATTGTCCCAAAATTTGTGTAATTGATATTTTTTTACTGTGTCAGATAACATATTTTATTCCTGTGAGACATTGTTACAAGTAAATACCATCACAAATTATATGAGTATTCCTTTAGATCGACTATATCATTTCATTGAAAATATTGCCGAAGAAATCCACGGCAGTGCTTTACTAATTTATCGTTTTTATCCGCATGGTTCAAAAAAACTCGAAGATTTAAAATTGGCAAAACCATGTAGTTGGAAAGATACCAATTTAATGCCAGTTATTCATTGTAATGATCAAGAACCATTGGATTTTGATTATTATGACAACTATGCATCATCTCATTCAGACACATGGAGCAACATACTTAGATCAACATCGTTTGAATACTGCAATCTTAATCTGAGACGTACTTTGATGTACGATAAAATGTTGTTGATTCATAGTGAACAAAGATCACTGAATTTAAAAAAATATCAACAGACAAACTGGTTGACTATCTATTACTGGAGTCATGCATTACTGTCATTGGATTGGTTTAGATATGCCAATCATGTTAATATTGTCAAAAAACCAATTAAAAAATTTTTAATTTATAACCGAGCATGGAGCGGTACCAGAGAATATCGTTTAAAATTTGCTGACCTACTGATCTCTTACGGTCTTGTTGATGATTGTCAAACATCTATTAGTTTTTGGGATCAAGATATACATTACAAAAATTATAAATATAAAGATACCAGGTTACGCCCTTGTCATGATCTTGAAAATTATTTCAAAATAAACAACACCCCTAGTACCAGTAGTGCAGATTTTAATATCAATGATTATGCAAATACTAATGTTGAAATCGTCTTAGAAACTTTGTTTGACGATGATAGATTACATCTAACTGAAAAATCTTTGCGTCCTATTGCTTGCGGACAACCATTTATATTGGCTGCCACATATGGTAGTTTGGAATATTTAAGAAGTTATGGCTTTCAAACATTTGATAGTGTGATTGACGAAACATACGATACTATCGAAGATCCTGTTGAAAGATTAACGGCTATTGTGAAAGTAATGCAGGACATTTCTAACTGGAGCATAGACCAAACCCATGAAAAAATTTCAAAATTACAAAAGATTGCGGACTATAACAAACAACATTTTTTTAGCTCAAAGTTTTATAATCAAATAGTAACAGAATTAAAAACGAATGTGGCCAATGCACTTGAAGAGTACACAACCACAAAAAGTTGTAAGCAATTTATAAATTTTTGGGATCATTTGTTGCCACATAGCTCTGTAACAGAATTTTTAAAAATCAATGACAATGAAGTATATCCAACAAAAACTCAACTTGACATTGTGTATTCTGAAGCAAAAAAATATAACAAGTAATCGTCATTTACTATAAAGATAACTTGTAGTAATTGGGTATGTAAATACCTGATGTATTACACTTTTGTAATTTTTTTATTTCCTATATTTGCCTTGGCCAGTGATATAGATAACTGTACCCAAATTCACGATCTTAATCAAAAGCATCTATGCCTGGCAGTAGCCACACTGAGTGTAAACGAGTGCGACAAAATAACCAATTTGGAATTAAAATCAACCTGTGTGTTCAAAGTCAGAGACGGACAACGAGCAGTAAATAGCTTTCATCCAATGAAATAGGTAACATAGTAATAGCTAAATATATGACTGTTGTGTTAAAATATCTACACAAGGCATATGCAATGAACAAACTCTTAATAACAGTATTATTATCTGCGGCTATTCCTGCACTCTCCGCTGGTATAACAGCTAAATCATGGATCTTGGCAGACAATGCAAACAATATTATTCATGGTAAAAATATTGCTGAGCAACGCAGTATCGGCAGTATAACCAAATTAATAACCGTGATAGTAATCTTAGATGCACAACAAAATCCACAACAGTCACTGGGATCGCTGGATCGAAAAAATTTAATTCAATTTGCCCTGGTCAAGTCGGACAACAATGCAGCTCGTGTGTTATGCGACAACTATCCAGGCGGTACTGTGGCATGTGTAAGTGCTATGAATCGACGAGCTCAATCATTGGGTATGAATCATACTAATTTTGTAGAACCTACTGGGCTCAGCATAATGAACGTTAGTACCGCCGAAGATCTTGTTAGATTAGTGTCAGCAGCCAAAGACTATCCAGAAATAGTTCAAGCCAGTCGTACTGCTGATTTGAAAATACAAATAAAAAAATCTTATTTGATTATAAAAAATACCAATCCCTCAATAGCGCATGATCCAAACAACTTTTGGGTCAGTAAAACTGGATTTATCAATGCTGCAGGCGGTTGCATTGTTATGATGAAAGATACTCCGATTGGACGTAGGACAGTTGTGTTGTTAGGTAGTCGTAATACTCATACACGTATTCCTGAAGCACAAACCATAATGGCACTAGAATGAAGCGCCTATTGGCCGTTCAATCACTGGTGTCCACTCTTCTCCAGGATTTTCATCTATCAATCGAGCAATACGATTACCAATCTCATTGTAAAAACTATCCATTTCCAAATTCCAGGCACCTGTTAACTGATCAATTAGTGTATTGCAATAGTTCCAATTGCGTTGTTGATAATTTTTTATCAATGCTTGGTGCAATTGTTGCCAACTTTCAATCAATGGTAATTTATCCATTGGAATACCTTCTACTACACAGTAAGCAGTTATTTCAGGTCCATTGATTCCAAAAGAAAAAGTATCAAGCTCTAACACTGTAAATTTTTCACGTAGTTTGTTGGCTTGCTCTGTTCCAAATATTATGTTCATGAAAATTCCTTTTAAATATGTATCATGACTTTTGCATTTGATTTAATTTCTGACCTGCATGTGGAAACATGGGAACCACTGGACTGGCACGGGCAAGCTACTAGTCCAGTTTGTGTGGTAGCCGGTGACGTGGCCAAAACAGTAGATTTAACAGTGGAGACCTTGCAACATCTAAGTAAATGTTATCAAGCAGTTTTTTACATTGATGGCAACGACGAACATAGATGGCAACTCAATGATCTAGACCAAAGCTATCAAGAAATCACTGACAAAATTTCTAACATTAAAAATGTTGTATACATGCGTGACAATGTTGTGGTAATTAATGGTGTGGCAATTTTGGCTGCCAATGGCTGGTGGAGTTTTGATTTTGATCCAACAATAGACCTGGATCAAGCTCGAGCTCACACTCAAGAATACTATCAAATTCCAGTATCAGCAATTGATTCTATGTCTCTTGCAGCCTATAACGATGCTGCATATCTTATTAACAGTGTAAAAAAATTGCAGACGCATCCGGACGTGCAATCTATTGTAATGGTAACACACACAGTACCAGCACCATGGCTGGTAGAACACGACATTGAACTGAGTTCTAGTTGGCGATTTAATACCACCGGTAATCCGCATCTAGCACTAGCATTAGAAAACGATACTGAACACAAAATACATACATGGTGTTTTGGTCACTATCATCAACCAGTGGATCGAATTGCCAATGGCATTCGCTATACCAATAACTGTAGAGGTCGCGGAGATACCAAATGGTGTCAACGACCTTACTATCCTAAGCGCATAGAAATAAAGTAATCTTAGACCAGTTCTGGTTCTAGTTTTAGCTGCAACGGATAATTTTGACTTCTAGCCGACATGGTGACTTCTACACCCTTCTGCTCGGCGATTTCATAAGGCAACACCGCCACCACCGCACTGCCTTCGTTATGTATATTTTCTGTGATTTGTAATGCAGTGTCTGTGGTGTAACTAAACACACTGATTAAGCTTTCAATTACAAATTCTATCGAAGTTTGATTGTCATTGAGGTATATCACTTTGTACATAGGTGGTTCTTTGATGTCGTGATTGACTTGAATTTTTGTGGTAGTATCTGATTGTGACATTTGAATTCCTCTGTTGTGATAATGAGTGGGAGTTGCCTCCCACTGTGTATTTACTATTATTATATTATTTTGTGTAGGTAATAGCTATAGTCTTTGGTTTCATTTCTTCAGGTACTTCGCGTGTTAAATTAATGGTTAACACACCTAGTTCAAGATGTGCATCTGTAATTTCCACATGATCTGCCAGTTGAAATTCTCTACGAAAACTGCGTTCGCTGATACCTTTGTGCAAGTAAGTAAATGGATAATCACCGTCTTCGGTGGTTTCTTTTTTGTGCTTGCCTTCCACAATCAAGAGATTCTTGTCTTTGGTTACTGCAAGATCATCTTGTGCAAATCCTGCCACTGCAATACTGATTGTGTACTCATCGTCATTGAGTTGCACAATATCGTAGGGCGGATAATTAGATGTGGATTGCTGAGCATTTAATCGCATCAAATCGTCGAACAAGTTGTCAAAACCTATTCCAAATTTGTGGATCTGAGGTATATCGAAACTGCGAAGCGTAAGAGTTTTTGTCATTTGTTTTCTCCTTTATTAAGCAAGATGACTTAGAATGTAGACCCGACCATCGGCATCTACATAGTATTTATTATACCAGAACTGTGATTATATGTAAAGAGAATTAGAATAATTTTTTTGGCAATGCTTGTGCAGTCATTTGTTTTTGCCAACGATGTTTTGCAGCAGATTTTTTTCTTTTTCTCTCAGCAGTGGGCTTTTCATAGAATTCTTTGGCTCGCAAATCATTTAACAATCCATCGTCTTGTATTTTTTTCTTGAATTTGCGTAGAGCCTTGTCTACGTTGCCATCTTTAACAATGACTGATCGGCCGTAGAGTTTCATGAATTTTGTTGTATCAGTGTCATAGGTGTATTTATCAGCTCTTTATCGATAATTACTTGCAGTATGTTTTGACGACGATATCGCGGCAAGTCAAACATATGAGGCAACAGCACACGTTCTAGTTCGGTCTGTAGACCACGAGCTCCAGTTTTTGTTTCAAGAGTGCGATCCGCTATGGTATCTAAACTTTCTGCATCAAACTCCAAAGAAACTCCGTCCTGATCAAATAACCATTGGTATTGACTGACAAAATTGTTTTTTACCACAGTCAGTATGTCTATCAGTTGCGGTTTGGTCAATGCTTGCAGTTGCACGTGATTGCCAAATCTGCCTACAAATTCAGGAATCATACCATAGCGCACAATATCGTCGGCAGTGACTGCCACTGATAACGTAGGTGAGGTCAAGCTAGCACCAAATCCCATGCTGGTTCCTTGAACACGAGTTTTTACAATAGAGTCTAGTCCAACAAATGCACCACCTGCAATAAACAAAATATCAGTTGTATCAATTTCTACTGTTTCTGCGGCAGCGGATTTTCTGTTGCCTTGTACAGGTACTTTGCACTTGGTACCTTCGACCAGTTTTAACAAAGCCTGTTGTACACCTTCGCCACTTACATCTCTTGTGACAGTGGCACTTTCACTTTTTCTTGCTATTTTGTCTACTTCGTCTAGGAATACTATTCCACGTTGACAACGCTGGACATCACCATTTGAGGCTGCATACAACCTTCCTATTAGACTTTCCACATCATCGCCCACATACCCTGCCTCAGTCAACGTGGTAGCATCTGCCACCACAAATGGTACATCTAGATATTGTGCAGCAGATCGAGCCAGCAGTGTTTTTCCTGTGCCGGTCGGGCCAATCATCAAGATATTGACTTTTTGTATTTCAATATCAGTGGTTTTACCAATTCGCTTGTAGTGGTTGGCAATGGCCACAGACAATACTTTTTTTGCCTGATCTTGCCCAACCACATGACGGTCGAGAAATTCTTTTATGTCTCGAGGATCTGGTAGTGCAGTCTTTGGTGTGTTGTTAACCGCAGTTTTTTTTCTTTCTTTGAGCAAAGCTTCACAAAAATCCACACAGGCATCACAGATAGCTGCATTATTACCTACAATGAGTTTGACTACTTGATCTTTGTGTTTGGCACAGAAACTGCAATGAACAATAGATTCAGCCATATGTTATGTGGGTTTGTTGTTTAGTCTGAGCGCTATGCCGTCTTTTTCTGACTCACTCAATAGGTCTGGGTCGTACTCGCCAGAATCTATTTTTTCTATTAGATGATCTATATATGCTTCATCATACACATAACTGTCACTGACATTTTTATCAACTTCTATCCAGGTATTGCCATTGAACTTGTACAAGGCACTGGGCAGTCGATCTGTTCTCAACCACATGTCACCTTTTTTAATCCAATCAGTGGGAAATGCTGATCCAAATCCTCGCATGACTCCAGTGGCACGTGGCGACTCGTTGTCTGCTATTAATCCTAACTCTTCATAATTAGCCTGATGTTGTTCCTTGATGTGATTGTGAATCTGATCCTGTATCCAATGGTCGTGATCTGTTTGGTTTTCAAACTCTATAGTTTCTCCACTGGTAGAGTCAAAAACATCACATTCTTTATTAGGACAAAATGGTCCTATACCCGGAGCAACAATTAGCGGCGTTCCGCATCGGTAGCAAGGATCAAGTGTGGGGTCTGACTCAGGGAACAACGAAGATGTAGTTACTGTATTTTCTGGTGGTTCAGGAATAGATTTTCTAAAAGCCTCCATGTATTCTTCTGACGGCAGGCCATCATCAGCTTCGTAGGCTTTTTCTTCTTCAGTTGGTTTTTCGCCAACATCTGTATCCAATTCTGCAATAGTAGGATGCTCTTGTTCTTCTTTTTGTTCTCTAGCCCAACCAAATGTCATTTGACTGGCCAGCAACATAATAACTGCCAATGGATCAAATACAATAACAATTAAGATAATGATCCAGGTAACTGCTCGTTCGAGCATGGAGGCGTCTGGTGCGGTACCGTAGATAAAGGCAGCGATATACTTAATTGGGCCAACTTCGGCGTCAACCTTGCGTACTTCAGCACGTATTGGAGCCGCTTGGTCGTTAAGATCAGCAATAAGTTTCTGCTGGGATTCAATATCTTTGGCAAGCGAACCACGGTCCTTTTGCTGACTCTTACGGATACTGTTTGCCTTGTCCGCACCGCCTTCTGATGTTGAGCGTGCCATGATCTGGTCCACCGCTTCATCCATCTGTTTAAGTTGTTTGCGGTCGGCTTCAATATTCTCTCGGGCAGTTTTGATCTTTTCATCAAAGATAGCGATTTTGCTTTGAACATCGCCTGATACAAGATTCTGGTCATTATGTGCTTTCGAAAGGAATCCAAAAATACCCATTGAGGTAATTAACATTAATACAACTACCGCAGTGGTCATGTAATATCGCATAAACCCGGGTGCACGGTGCCAGTTGGCTTTTAACCATGAGGCACAGACCAGCTTGCCAATTTCCAAGGCCGAGCCCATGATGACAATGGGTATTGCAGCCGCAGAAAATATAGCAGTCAGGCCCACCACTGAGTAATAAATTGCCACGCCAGAGATGGTAAGTCCAGTGAGCAACAGAAGATATGCTAGTATCATAAGTTAGTATTTACCGTGTTTTTAACTCCAAACTTGATGTTTTTCTGCCACCCATTCAGAGCCATCATATTCATCTATTTGCCATTCAACATCAGCGGGAATTTCTATAATTTTTAATTTGGCATGCTCGCCACTGGCATCATCGCCCATTTCTTGTACCACTTTGACAAGCACTGGATCATCTCTGTCAATGTCTCGTTCCCAGTATTCATGACCACATACCATTATGAGAGGTCCTTTTTTAAATTGCGTATCTCGATCAGGTTGATCCTCCAGGGTAAAAGCAATACCGCTTAGTGTGAGATATTTAACTTTGGCCTCATGACTTAGGCCAAACCCACCATGCTGATCATTAATTACCACACGTCGGATACCTTTTAAGTGTCTTATTAGTTCGTTGTAGTCAGGGTTTGATTCATCTTGATCTGGATCCATGTACTGCGAGGCCATGTCGCACATGCAGCTAAAACAGGTAGGGCAAAAAGATACTGGTAGCATACCAAAGTTTCCTTCTACCCCACCTTCGTCGTCGGTGTATTCACAACTGCAGACATTGCATTGATGTGTATCAGTCATCGGCAAGTTTCTAAGTATTGATCAAATGTTTTTACAGCTTCGTCGAACTCTAGTGCCCATACTTTGGCATAAATTATGCCGTCGGTGATGGACATGTCAAAAGGTATCACCCCATTAAATCTAAAGTTTTCTGGAACATCAGTGGTAATGGTATATTCATTTAGATTTTTTGCTCTGGTAATCAGCGCATCAACCATGTCTTTGGTGCTCATTGCGTATCCTTTTACGATTTGTCGGACTTGTTTTTGTGATTGCTACTGCTTCTGCCGCGACCTTCAGACTCAATGATCCGAACAAATCCACGAATAAATTCGCCACGTTTGTGTGGATCTAAAATCAATGCCGCTGAGCGTTTGATTTGTTTAGGCAATTTAATTGCTTTTGAATCGTATGCCATGTATTATTCTTTAGTCATTGCAGCTGCTTCGGTGATCACTGCAATAAGATCATCCAAAGTATTGCAAAGAATCTTTGAAGTAGCCCAATCATCTTCTTCATTCCTTCCGCCAATTTCAACCATGAAACCGTTGTCATACATGTTGACAGTAAAGTTGTCACTGACTTTTGCTAATTTATCACTGATTTTTGCCATTTTGTTTTTCCTTTAGTTGTTTATCTAACTCTCTCCAAGCTTCTTCTTCCTCGGGCGTGATGGCCTCGTGGTCGACTTTCTTGGTTAATTGCCATGAACCGTCTTTGAGATCAGTCCATACTATTACATCTCCTTCACGCCAACCTGTTTCGGCAAGTAGGTCTTCTGGAAATGTTAATATACCATCACCTGTTGCTGGATCTTCTTCAATGGTCAATGTCCACGATTTATTCATATCAAAATATCTGTAGTATTACTGTAATAGCAATCAACATAAGTGCTATGTCACCTTCGCCGGTCAACAATGCAATTATTACGGCAATACCAATCCATAAGATCATGATGGTAAGCCGATCAATAGCTCAATAACAATTACTAGGACTGCTTGCATTACAATTTCTCCCCTGCTTCAAAACCACGGAATCTTACAAATCTTGGAAATCTCAATGAGTATGATCCGTCTTGATTTTGAGTAACTGCGTCAGCTTGTACTTCAACCACTCGACCGAGCAAATCGCCCCGGGCACTCCAATACTGATCACGATCGCTATCAGACAAGCCACTACCAACATTAACACGTATAGCTCTATCATTGTCGACTCCTTCACAAATTATAGCACCCAACCTGCCTGCATTGCGACCAGTGCCTTCCTCAAATCCTGTGATATTGAGGTCTACAGTTATGGTGGGTTTCCATTTCATCCAAGCACTGGATCGTTTGCATTCATAGGGTGCATCTATATCTTTGATCATGATGCCTTCATAACCTTGTGCTACACTTGCTTCGGCAAACCTACGCATGACATCATGCCCTTCTGCAGTATCTAAATCAACTGTCATGCCTGGCATGATTCTGACGCAGTCTGTTGTATCCAGTAGAGGCTTGAATTTATCAAGTATTTCTAAACGTATAGCCTGATCATATTTCCATATGCCTTCTCTAAATGCCGGCAGTGGCACAATATCAAACACATGATAGATCATACCGTCAGTACGAGCATCACTTTTTCGATGTGCTTGGCGCATGAGTTGTTGAAAACTTTCGCCCACAATCTCACCATCCAGTACATAACCACGACCACCACTGAAATCCACACCTGGTAATTTATTTAATAGCGGTGTCAACGCATCAGAGATTTGTGGAAAGTTTTCAAACGGCTTGCCGTTGCGACTGAACAAGTTTACTGTGTTACTGGTCACAACTGCCAGTACTCGTACGCCATCCAGCTTGACTTCCAGGCGTTTGGTGTCTTTTAGTTTGGCAGGGTGATCATTTGAGTCTTGTGCCAGTTGACAACTAAACACAGGAATCTTCCATGCTGTTTTGCCCAGCACTTTGTTCAGTGTTTTTTCACTGATACCACAGCGTAGATCTTTGATGATAACTCTGCGACACAGACCATTCCACTCATCACTGTCAAACTCTTGACTCATCTGCTCAATGGATTCTCGAGCAGCATTGCCAGTCACACTACGAAGGCGCAAGGCTTCTAACAGTCCCCAAAATGCGGGCCATGGATTAGACCGGCCTTCAAGGCCAACTGTTTCAGGAACTTGTCTTACTCCAAACACATAAAATGGATTGTAGGCTTGATAGCAGTTGAAAAGAAAACATTCAGCATTGGCACTGCCTAGTCGGGATGCCATGAGTGCTTTTTCAATTACTTTTTCTTTGTGTATTCTACTGTCACTGCTTTCGAGATCGCGGATCCAATCTGCCGCCAATTTAAGTCCTTTGAATTTTTTGTCGGAGAAATCTACTCCTACGCCGTCGAGACTCATATATTTACGCTTTCCTGAAGCTGTCATAAAGGCTGGCATTATCGTATGGTCACTTGACCAATCACTGCACCAGGCTTTTGTAGCGCGGCATCTCGTCTAGCTTTGTATTCCTCGTTGTCAACTGGCAACAAATTCACAGTGGTCACTGCAGATGTTGCCTGAGCCACTGGTGCTACTGCAGGAGCGGCTTGACTTACAGGACTGGTTTTGGCCTGAGGTTGTATCTCGCGATCAAGTTCGCGTTGTAGTGCTTCGTCTGAATCTGTATTTTGACTACGTTGCTGTTGTTGCGCTTTGAGCAGTCTATTGGCATCGCCCACTGGGTAACGAACTAAAATAAATGTTCTATAACTGCGATTTTCGCTGACAACTCTGGCATCTTCAATCCTGAAACCTGTCATCACAGTGTTGGCAATGATTTTCTTCACTGTCACACTGGTCTTGTCTGTGACCACTGATCCTGCGTTGTCAGATTTTTGTTGTTTGATCATGGCATTTAGTACACCATTCAAGGTGTCTGCCATTTTCATTTGACTATCTAGCACAGCTTTTTCACGACTCATGGCCAAATCAGAACTTACTCCTGTGCCTGCAAAATACATGTAATCGTCAGTGGCTTCTGGGGGTTTGATATACCAAGTAGGCAAGTCAATGGTCATTGGACTTTCTACCTTGCCAGCAGCTGCAATGGTCTGATCCTTGGTCACAGGTGGCGTCACTGACGGAATTGGTGCAGATGCCTGTGGCGGCACTGTGGAACAACCTGCTAGAACAGCAAGCACGGCACTGGCAATAATTAGACGTTTCATGATTTCTCCTGTGGATTGTGACTAATAAATTAATTGTAACAGAATGTTTACCATTTGTCAACCACTTGCCATTCGTCATCACGAATTCGGCAAATGATACCTTGTCGTTGTATGATATCACCCACACTGGGTTCAGTTTCTATAAACCACCGACAAAATGTATTACGATATTCAAATCTACGTGGATAAGTTGGATGTGGAGCAACTTCGCTTTCTCGTATTTGATCACCAATCTTTACTGCATGAGTTCGGGCTATGCTTTGATCAGTGCAAACCATGTCTTGTTCCACACTTACAGAATTCACACCAGATTGAGTTAGAAATTTTCTACGACTGGAGTTCAAGGCCTGGGTGCACAGTGGGTCAGTATTTGGAACTCGTGGTCCAACGGCTTCGCCTTCAATGGTGTACCATTCTCCAGCCACTTGAGCTCGAAAGTTTACCACACATTTGTTCTGTGTGTCCCCCACAGGCGTCACTGTTTTTTGTATGTTGGCAATGGCCACCATTTGATCTTGAACACGATTGTTCATAGCAATGCGACTGTAACAGTCAGCCTGAGCTGAATTCACAAACAATGTTAGAACGATTAAAGATAGCCTGCTGGACATGTTGACCTCAACCACCAAATGGTATTTTTAACATTGTTGACCCACTGCCGATCTTGGGCAGTTTCGGGCCAACCTCGACGACTAGTTTGAAATATGGCAAATTGTTGTTCCAGATATGGAATCTGCGTTCTAGCAGTAGCACAGGTGGGCGGTGCATAGTTAACCGGCACCTGCGGTACTGTGCTACACCCAACCACTGCCAATGCCAAAAATACTGCCAAGATTTTCATCTGCTTCACCATGAACTGTTGTAAAACACTCGCATGCCCATGAACAACTCATATCGAGCAGTCTTGATAAATTCCAAATCTTGTGCTCGATAGTATTCGGCAGAATCATCACCAAAGAAAAATCCCGATGTTTGAGGCAGTGCATTATCCAGCACATCCTGTTCAAGATTGTCAAGATCTTCACGGAACAATTCTAGCTCATCGCCATTGAAACTACCTTCGTTGCCACGCCGGTTCCACAACTGTCGCATCCAGCCGTGTAGGTTAGGATGCTTACGCCAGTAGGCCAATTCTCTGGGTTGGGTCACACTGGGATTTTCTGGTTCATTATTGACATAGGTGGCACCTGAGTAAAACTCACGGTACTGTCCTTGTTTAACTGCCGCATAGGCATACATATCTAATCCCATGTTATTCTCCTTTTAGGTTTTTAATATAGTCAATTACCAGGCTAGCCTCAGGAAATCCTTGATCTTGCTTGCCACGCATGACGGCTTCTTCCAACTGTTGTTGTATGTGCTGAACTGCTGTAAAGTATATGCCTACCTGCGCCGGCGTCAGTTTCATATCTGCTCGATATGTAAAAACTTTTTTAGGCTCATCCATCACAGTGCTCCAAGATAGGGACTGTAAATTTCTTCTTCTTCAACCTCTGCACGTTCAGCGGGCACCACAAAATCAAATGCATACTCATTGCCTATCACATTGATTCGCACACACCCAGGATAGTCATGTGCCAGCCTATGATAGATTGTGCGAGCCTGTGCTTCGTTGCACTTGACAAAAAGAGTGCCATTGTAAAATTCAGTGTGGCCACAAAATCCCATGACACCGGCTACCTTGTTTAGAATTGTGTTTTCAAATATCATGTTTAATTCCTTACATTTTATTTGACAATTTAACTGTCAAATTTTTACTGTTACGACTGAATTTTGCCACCGGCATTGTGGAACCAGCCATGAAGAAAAGACCATTAATGACATGCAATAGTTTCGCATCATTGCCCCAGGTGCCGCCGACGGCAGTAACGGTCAGAGTTTTATATGTTTTATATTCACGAGTGCGAATATAATATTTTTCGTAAGATCTCAAAATTGATCGTACCATCTGTTCTGCTGGAAATGAAACTATCATTGTTAACTCCTGATAATGTCAAAAATACTATTTTGCAAACGAGCCACATCGTCACGCTCTACGTAAAAATCTGTGGTGGGGTCATAGTACTCGCCGGCCTTGGGATCATAGTAGAGAACCTGACCGTTGGGATAGTGAAATGGCCCTTCAAGTCCTGCACGAGGACCGTAGTCTTTGTTGTGTTTGAAAACATAGTAGGACATGTTGACTCCTTAAACTAGATCAACTTGAATTTGACGATTACGAATAGTAGCACCAAGCCCGACAGGCATGATACCACCACCTTGTTTTTCTGCTTGGCGAATATTAGCCAATTTTTCCATGGCCTCCCAACACAGACTGCGAGCATTGACTGTGGCAAACTGCTCGCTCATTTGCTGAATTGTCATGTACATACCGATGTCATTCTCGGAGCCATCGCCTTTGAAAATTACACGGAATTTTTGGTTGTTTTTAAAGCCTTTGATAATCTGTTTTCTGCGCATTTTTGGGCTCCTTTGTTTCTTACTATGCTGTTATTATAGCAAATTGGGTGTTTTTGGTCAACCGTTTTGTGTTGTTTTTGCACAACACTATGCTTCCAGGGCTCTGCGCAAGACAATTTCTTGCTGGGCAAAGGCCTGAATTTCCCAGGGTTGATCAAGATATGGATAATCTTTGCGATAGTAACGACCATTCCACCTACGGCCATTTTTGGTGATTTTTAGTGTGCCACGAGCCATCTGTGCCACGTGAGTAAGTTCGTGTGCCAGGGTGGCGCCCAATGCCAGAAAATCTTTGCAAGGGCGAAGCACAACCAAATAAGTGTCAATACCTGTGAGTGGCACAGTGGTGCCTAAGTCTTCTAATTCTGGGTCTAATTTGATGTGAAGCAATTTACGGCTTCTTGTAAGGTTCAACTGGGCCAGCATGGATGGCAAAAGATTTTCTACATATTTTGCAGCACGACTGCGACCTTCAACGTAAAATTCCATGTGAACTCCTGTTTTCTTACTATGCTGTTATTATAGCAAATGGTAAATTTTGTGTCAAATTCAGTGTGGTTTTCTCACAACATCAAGTTCCGTAAGTACCCCATGCTGGCATTTCAAAAAACCATTCTCGAGCTCCGTGGCTCATATCTGTATATTCCATTTTGCCTTGTTGCATTTTGACGATTTCCGCTCGCTCTTGAATCATCTTGGCTAGTCTTTGTTGATCGAAATCGCTGGTGTATTTGGAAAACATACGAATGTTGAAGTCAACAGTTTCTAATACCTTGTCTACATTTTTCATGTGGGATCCTTACAACAATTTTACAATCAGGCCTACTGTATAAATCGCAAGTATTGTGGCATTGATCACTATCAAACTGGGTTTCTGCCACATGATGGCCACAATGAGCCAAATTAGGGTGCCAACGTTGAGTAATATTGGTCCTAATGGATAATAGTTGAGTGAAGTAAACAAGGCTCCCACAATGCAAACTGCGGTAGCCAACCATTCTAAATAAAAGTCTATTTTGCGATTCATGCTGTTATTATAGCATGAGGCAATTTTGGTGTCAAATTGGTGTGTTGCGTAAATGCAACACTTAGGTGTTTAGCCCTTTGGCCCAATGTGTATGTACCACAGGACTTGCAGCCGCCTGTGCCGGTGTATAGGTCGATGGTATCAAATTGGCAGTAGGCGTTGGTGGGATGGGATTGGCTGGAATTGTGTTATTGGTAGTTACTCCAGCATTTCTCAATGCCACACTATTGCGACCTTCACGTAACGCACCCACTATGCATTGGCCAGTGAATGTGCTGAGATCAGCCACTCCTTCAAGATACTGACTCATTCCGCCTTGGTCAGTGTCTGTGGCATAGGTAGGCAAACTGTAAACAAAACCAAAAATACTGCCTTGTTGATTTGCAGTTTGTTGACTGAAATTTATGTTGGCCTGATACTGAGAATATTGTTCGTTTGAGAACTGATTGCCCATACCGTACCAGTTGTTGTTCATGGCCGTAGTTTGTGTGGGATAACTTACTACCAAGTTTGCAATGTTGGCTCTTGCTCCAGGAATCAATGCAGTATTGAAACAAGTGTCGGAATCTGTGTATCTTCCGGCATACGGAGTGCCTGACGGGATAACCACAAACGTATTGTAAGGTGGGTCTGGATTTGGTTCGTTGTAATCGCCTGCAACCACATTGGCCATGACTTGGTATGTGTTGTTTAAACTTACCACATTCATTGTGGCAATATTGCCAATGGCTCCTGCAATAGGATCAGTGTATCCAATACCAGATGGAACTCCAATTGAGTTCACAATATTGGTTTGAGCAGTTGAATAGCTGCCTTGATTAAACGTTGATGTGTAGAAAGCCGCTACATCAGCAGGCACAGGTTGATTTAGTCCTTCTACCAATGGTAAGTCTTTTGTGGTTTCTAATTGTGAAATTACATTGGCCATCACAGGCAATGGATTATTACTGATCCCAGCAATCTGTTGTAGGGCCACACTCAATGCCTTGTTAGCCAAGGCTTGGTTGGCTGGGATTATTTGTTGTAGTCTATCTAGTGTGATCATGTGGCACCTGTCAAAACATAAGATGGCAAAACTCTGAGCAAGCTGGTATTAACTGTGCCTTGATTGTCAACATAGATAGGGTAAGTATCTGGTCCAATTGGCACTGTTAAACTTTGAAAGCTTATTGGAAATAATTTCAAAGGATTTAACAAATCTGCCATGGTTGCAATTCCCACAGTCTTTACATTGAGCACAGTCAATATCTGTGATAGTGTATCTCCAGTGATTTGTGTCATTGCATTATACATTAATTTCTGATTTGAATCAGCTACACTAACAGTAGGATCAGATAAATTTACCACCACATCCTGTGATATGCCAGCCAACACAAATGCCACGCTCAGTGCAGGTAAGACTCCTACCACTCGATAAATTTGTTGAACAAGTGCAAGTGGACTGCCAAGATTGTTCAAATTGCTAGTATCAATCAGCTGGCCCAGGTTGGTTAAATCCTGACCAAATGCAGTAGTAGCTAAATTCACTGCACTAACTGACCCAGTGATCATGCTGTCCATGCCAGTAAAGGTTGAACCCAAGTAGTTTTGCCCATTCACTGCGCTATTTACAAAAGTAGCAGTTTGAACATTGTGACCCTGGGCTTGACTCAGTGTTTGGCAAAACTTGCTGACATCGCCGTTGCCAATGATTTGATTGGCAGAAAGCGTGAGTATGCTAGTAAACCCAACAATGTTGTTGCCTACCTGTGCATCTGCATCAAGATTGGTAATATAGGTGTAAGGAATTGAATCTGCCAGGGCAGGACATGAATTGCTGGCCAACACGTTTAGTTCAGCGATAGTGGCATTGCTGATTGCCGAAGTAGCAATGGCATTGCCAATGGTGCCTAACAAAGTATTGATCAAGGTTACATTGCCATAATTGGCAATGGCATTGGAAAATGCAGCATTGATTGCAATGCCTTGATTCTGCAACATACCTGCACCGACATTTACTTGCAGTGGGGTTAGTATACTGGGATTATTGGCCATTAAATTACTATCACATCAAAACTGCCACTGCCTCTGGTGTGAAAACAAGTGTCTGGATCACCAGAAGTGCAGATGGGTCTGCCATTGACCAACACTGTGGGATTGGAACTGGTAGTCTGTGCAAAACAATGTATAGGAGGACAGCTAGGTTTACCGCAACAAAAATGCGGTGTGACAACTTCGCCAATAGTGGCCACTGGCCTACCATTGACCAGCACAGTAGGATCACCAGTGGTTATGACTCCACCCATGATGTTGGTATCACCTACTCGTTGCACTGGTCCTGGCATGGTATTATCCTAACAAAATTTTACTGCTGTTGCGAACTGCCTTGATGCCTGTGGTAGCTTCTAGGTAATGATCGCAGACTTCTTCGCGTGTTTGGCAGATCATTGCAATTGCTGTTTTATTTATAGTGATATTTTGCTTGGGATCTCCAGTAAACACAGTAAAAATCAACTGTATGCCTTTTTCAGTTGGTACTGCGCTCAGTGGATTTTCTACCACATAATGATCCTGGTTGTCTTCTGTAATTTTAGCAACAACTTCATCTGCGTTGGTTAGTTTAAGAGTATAAACCTTGTTTAATTCAATTTTCATTTTGACCTTGTAAGTGTTGGCGAAGTTCTGTAAACCCGCCAATGTAATTATCGTCAATGAAAATCTGCGGCAAAGTTCTTGCAGTAGGCACAACTTCTAACAGTTGTTCCTTGGTATAATTTTCATTGATGTTGCGTTCTTCGTAATCTATTCCTTTTGATTCAAGCAGATTTTTTGCTTGAACACAATAGGGGCAATGATCTTTGCTCCATACTACTGCTGTCATTTTTATTCTCCTTATAAGTTTGGTAATTCGTCGTAATCCAGTTGATCGCTCATGACGCCGATAACATAGTTGGTTGATTCACTCTCTTGCAACGCAGTTTGTTTATTACTGGTATTGGCATGTTTGTTGAACCAGGGTATAGGTGTGGTCTTAGGTGCAGGTGTTTGATATTTGATACCAATATCTTTTAGTGCGCCTGCGGCAGTGTAGTCCACAAACTCTTTCAGGATAGTGGCATTAAGGCCGATCACAGGACCTTTGTTAAACAAATAGTCGGCCCATTGTTTTTCTTCACGGATCACATCCTGATACAATTGATACACTTCACTTTCGCATTCGGCCTTGACAGCTGCAAATCGTGGATCTTCTTTTACCACTTGATTAATAATCCAGGCAGTCCATTCTTTGTGTAGCAATTCATCCTGTAGGATCAGACTAATGATGTTTCCGTTGCCAATGAATATGCGATTTTCAACCATGGCCAAGCTGGTGGCAAAGCTGACCATGAAGCGGAAGGCCTCTAGTGCATACGAAGCATTCAGAGCCAACCAGATCAGTTTAATGTGTTCTTTTTCAGTTTCTAGTACACCTACCGAACTGTCTCTTTCGTGCGCCCAGGTCCCTAACTCAACCGCACAATTCATTTTGTGCAACATATCATAGTACTGACCCACACTAGAAGCCATGTCAATGATTTCTTTTGTGTCATGTATGGTGTTGAATATATCTTTAGGCACATTGTAGATGTTGCGAATAATATGACTATAACTGCGACTGTGAATATTGGTTTCAAAAAATCCCCAGTTGTACATCAAACTTTCAAGCTCTGGTATAGAACACACAGGAGTAAACACCTGCGTTGGGCCACGACCTTGCAAACTGTCCAAGGCAGTCTGACGCAGTAGATTACTGGTAAAAATATGTTTTACTGTGTCTGTGGCATCTTTAAAATCCTGCGAATCCTTGGTCAATGATATTTCTTCTGGCACCCAAAAGAATCCACGTGCCTCTTGTTCAAACTTGGTGAGTTTGTTGTACTTGACTTCTTCAAATCGCTGAATTGTGACTGGGCCTGCTGGGTCCAAAAACATCTTGCGTTGTAAATAATCAGTTTTGTTTTTTAAATTATATTGTTGTTGGCTCATTTATTTTCTCCCAAGGTTCTTCATTTCCTGCCCAATCCTGCACATCGTAACTCCAACACATAAATCGACTGTATGTGGGATATAACCATGGCCAGTCGAACCAAGTCATTGGAAAACTTATACAGTGTCCAAAGTAAAACAAGACTTCGCTTGTAACTCTGGCTAGAATTTTTTTCATAACTTGCAAGCTTCGCAATCTTCTTCTTCACTGAAATCAATCAATTCCAAAGGTGTATCTTCTTCGACTGATTTTGATCCTTGCTTGTTGATCAGACTGTAGTAAAAAGTTTTTAATCCCCAGGCATGTGCTTGCATGAGGTTCTTGGCAATCAAGGTGGTCGGAACTTTGCGTCCTTCAAAATGTGCAGGATTATAGAATGTATTGGTACTGATACTTTGGTCTACATAGGCGGCCAGCACCGCTGCAGTTTTCAAATAACCATCACAATCTTTTTGTTCCCACATCAATTGATACTTATTTTTGAGTTTGTGATACTCTGGAACTACCTGAGTTAAACTACCAGCCTTTGATTCTTTGACTGAAATAAGACTCATGGGCATTTCAATGCCATTGGTTGAGTTGATTACCACACTGGAACTTTCTACTGGTGCAATGGCCATCTGTGTGGCATTGCGTACGCCATAGCCTCGCATGGCTCCACGTAATCCTTCCCAGTTTAATTCTGGTGTAAAGTCTGCTAGTTCATTGACACCTTTGGCTCGGCGTTCCCAAGGAAACACTCCTTTACCGTACCAGGTATGATCACTGTGCTCACAACGCCCACGTTCCTGGGCCAATTCTACGCTGGCCTCTGTCAGATAGTAGGCCTGATGTTCCATCCAGGTTTTAACATCTTGTAGTGCATCCTTCTCTCCATATCGAAATCCTCGTTTGGCATGCCAGTAAGCAAGATTGGTAATTCCAATTCCCAGTGGTCTAATTTCGTCGTTTGAACGACGGGATTGAACAGAAAGAAAATCCTGATAATCGAGTATGTTATTGAGACTACGATGCAGTATGCGACAAGCACGGCGCATATCTTCTGGGTTGCGGAACGCCCCCCAGTTGATTGAACCCAAGGTGCACAAAGCAATACGACCAGACACATCATCCAGACGTTTAAAGGATTTAGTAGGTAAAAGAATTTCACAGCAAAGGTTACTCTGGTAAATGGTATGATACTCAGGATCAAACGGGCCTTGATTCTGAACATTATCAATGAACACCAAGTAGATACGCCCTGTATCAGTGCGCTCTTTTAATATGCCTCCTCGAAACACATCGTCTGCACTCATGATCTTGGTACGAAGACCCGGAGTGTTTTCATATTTCACATACAGTTCTTCAAATTTCTCTGTGTTACGATAAAAGGCTTCATATAGGTCGGGTACTTCATTCGGGTCAAAGAATGTGATATTTTCTTTGTTCTTAAAGCGTCTCCAAAAGAATGCGCTAAGGACAACTCCGTAGTCCATGAATCTAACTCTTGTTTCTTCTGTGCCTTGATTGTTTTTAAGAACAATAAGGTCATCAAACTGAAGATGCCAAATGGGATAAAATACTGTAGCACTTGCATTGCGAATACCTCCTTGACTGCAACTTCTCAAATCTCCAAACCATTTTTTTAAAAATGGAATCATACCTGTGTGCATGATCTCTCCGCCACGTATAGGACTACCTATGGGCGCAGTCGACCAATTTCCAATCCAATGCCGGCACGTTTGCTGGCATACTTGGCCATCATCTCACCGCTGGCAAAGATGGAATCAAGATCATCGTCGGATCGAATAAGGACGCAACTACTAAACTGCTTAGTAGGAGTACCAAGGCCAGCAAGCACAGGAGTGGCCAAAGTGAAGAGTCCGTCCGACGCTGCCTGGTAGTATTCTTTGATATAGCGCATTCTTGCGGTGTTGGGTTCTTCTTTATGGAATACAGTAGCAGCTGCCACCATGTATCTAACCTGCGGAGTCTCATATATTTCCTTTGTTGCACGATTTCTTACTAGATATTTTTCAATCATTTGTTCAATAGCGGCATACGAGTACGATTCATCTTTGTCATGATCAATCATGTCGTTCATGCGATTCCAGTCGTCTTCTGTGTACCATTCTAACAATTCTGCAGTATACAATCCTGTTGCTACATTCTTTTTTACTATTTCATAAAGATGCGGAGGATCGTAAGTGCCATACACATCTTTGCGTAACATTGATAATCTTTGTTTACCTGCTACATATTGATAGTTGGTGTGTCCTACATCTGGATTGGTTTCTACATCTATTAGATCCACAATGGCTCTGAGTGTTATACCATCAATTTCTTCAGTTTTGATTCCATCATAAAAATGCAACTGTGCTTTGATTTCAATCATGCTCTGACTAACATCTGCTGTACCTTTGCATATTTTGGCTACCTGTGCCTGCCATTTTTCAATCATCAATGGCTCTCTTTGGCCGCTTCTCTTAACTACGGATATTTGTGTCATCTTACTCTCATGTTGTTGTTATAGATACTGGGCCTGTATCTGTTTTTGAGTTAACTGTCTTTTAACTTTAACCTCTTGGTTGGTATTTACGATAGTATTCTTTTCCCAATTCAATATATATTTTGTTTGATCCAACAGGACTAAATTATAACCTTCCTCGGTCAAAACCAAGCTTGCACAGGCTAAATCTTCACGGTCTAGCAAAGTTATAGTATACAGGATTCCAAGCCCTCTTGCAACATCACAATAGACGTTGTCGCTCAAAAGAGTCCAAGGATCTGGCCAATCTTCGACATCGTCCCAATGCAAATGATATGCATGCCAAGGTGTAGATAACCACCAGTCGTTAATGGTTATCAGCGCAGAGCTTGGTGGTAATTGTTGGGCATGAGTTCTTAGTTGGTACCAAGCGTCAAGCCTGTCTGCAAATTCACTTGGCCACATCAGGCAAGATGATTGATAGAATAGGTCATTGTACCATTGATACCAGCATTGCTGGCAGTATATTGTAATGTGGCTGCAGTGGTATTGGCAGTTTGTAAAACCGCAAGTGTTACTCCGGTGCCAGGTGATCCTTGTGTGCTGATACCTTGATAATGTCCTGTATTTTCCACAAAATCTTCAGTGTAGGTCAAATCTGCCGGACCACTGTTGGTAGCCACCATCATGGTGCCTGTACGATAACTATTGCCTCTCAAGATAGTATAGTTCACACTAAAGGCACGAGTTACATCAGTGTTGATGGTAAAAATAGTCACTGTGGAATTATTAATTATTTCAATGGTTTGACCAGTCTCAATTACGTATGTACCCAGGGCCAATTGTGCACCATTGGTCATAGCAATACTAGCAGTGTTGTTTAGATTTATTCTGACAAATGTTGTAGAATAAGCATCACTACGTTCAAACATGTCACCTATAGACACATTGTTGGCATTTTGTATGTCAATGATTACTGTATAAGGATTTATAGTTCCTTGGAAATGATCGCCTACATCATAAAAAATATTGTATCCAGTAGCACATAGTGTTGCATAAGAGCCAAAAACAATGCTTTCTGCATAGATATTATCAAATACGTTATTGTGTATCTTTACACCGGTCGGACTGCCACTCACAGGAGGTGCATTTGTTCCTAATAGTATACCCTTGTACAAGGTATCAAATTTGCTATTCACAACTGTAACGCCTTGTATCTGCTGATCAGTATTGATTCCCCAGATTGTGCCAGAAAATATACATCCATCAAACACAATCTGTTCTGAAATCAGTGTGACTGTACTGGCAAATTGTATGCAACTGGTAGCGGGAGCATCAGTGGTCAAATTACTTTGAGTTCTTGGGCCAGCAAAACTAACATTTTCAAAACGGCAATTGGTGGCATCTTGTATCATGAAGACCGAGGTTGCGGTGTCCTGCGAGTGAAATCCCATGTTGGAAATAGTTATGTATTCTGGCGGGATAGCACCATTGCTGGCAATGTTAGCGCCTGTTTGTTGCAAACTGTCAGCAGTTTGTGCCACTAGTTGACCGGTAGCAGCATCCATGAGTACGACACTGCCTTGAATACCCTCGCCGTACAGTGTGGCATAAGGAGGTATATTGATGGTATTCGTGACACGATATACTCCTGCTGGAAAGAACAACCCTCGTCTGATTTGAGGGTTAACTTCTCTACAGTACAATTGATACAGTGCACGATTAATAGCCGCAGTATCGTCGGTGACACCATCGCCTACTGCTCCGAAATCTTTGACTGATGCAAATTGATCCAACCAACTTTGTAGGCTTTGCGTAACTGGTGTTCCTGCTGTAGGACCTGTTTGAACCACATAACCTGCAGCAGCGCCTTTATAGGTGTAACTGCTATTGAGCGCTAGAATATCACTGAATTCGGTAAGAATTTCAGTATTACCTATTACAGGCGCACCTTGTTCCAGCGTGCCATTGCCAATGTAAAGCTGCCTAGTATCAGTGCTCCAGCCAAATTCTGCACCTGCCAACTGGGGCAAATCTTGTTGTAAACCTAAACGGTTGGTTATTTGACTAATCTGTACAATGGCCACGGTTTTGTCCTTGAATCTATTGTGTATTTAGTTGGACAAATAGTATAGTTCTAAACGGCGCCACCACTGGTCAGACCAGTAGTCAAAATCTTTAGATTCCAATACAAATTCTTGATACACAGGAATTCCGTTGTCACCTGGTTTTACACACATTAATACTACGCCTTTGCGTATGTTAGTACCATACACTTCGTTGTGTGCTAGTGCATATGCTGTTAGTTGTAGATAATAATCTTCAATCCACTCTTGCTTTTTAGGCCGGTTGGTTTGTTTGTAATCTAGTATGCTTTCTTCACCTAAGTGTATGCCCACACCATCTGTGGTTCCTGCATACAAACTAGGAAAATAAAGAGGTATTTCTACTCCCCATATTTCACTGACATTACACAATCCTTGATCAATCACACACTGTGCCATTTTGTGACTATCCCATCCGTAAGGATTTGATCCACGATCAGGCATAGCACCGTCTTTGATATAGCGTTCAAGATATGTATGCATACGTGTGCCACGATTAGCAGCTTCTGTTGTGATGGCCTGTGCACGATCCACACCTATACGCCGGCGCCACTCATTGAGAGCTTGTTTCTTTTCTTCTGGTTTTGTTTTGTCTAATACAGTAGTAACACTAGGGACTCGTTTCCCGTCGGGAGTAGCATATAATCGCTTGCCATCTACTGATTCTCTTGACAGTGAGTGATATTCAAATTTTTGTTTATACAAATTAAACTCTAAAGCTTTCTCCGCAACCGCAACGGTCACGTTCGTTGGGGTTATTAAATTCAAAACCTTCGTTAAGGCCTTGCCGGACGTAATCCACAGTCAATCCATTTAGGTAAACACTGCTTTTGGGATCTACAAATAGTCTGCAACCTTGACATTCTATGCATTGGTCTTCAGGAGTTGGACAGTCAACATATTCTAGCACATAAGCCATGCCGCTACATCCGGTTGTACGAACGCCTAGACGAATACCTTCGCCATGCCCTCGACGTTGTATAACTTGTTTTACTTTGTTGGCAGCTCGCTCAGTTATTGTTATCATTGTACCGTGTGTTTTTTACGATAGTCTTCTACTGCGGCTTTGATAGCGTCTTCGGCAAGGATGGAACAGTGGATTTTGACTGGAGGGAGAGCAAGCTCTTGAGCAATTTGGCTATTTGATATGGTTCTTGCTTCTTCAAGTGTTCGACCTTTAACCCACTCTGTGACGAGACTTGAGCTAGCAATGGCGGAACCACACCCGTATGTTTTGAATCTGGCATCTGTTATTACTCCGTCTTTGACTTTGATCTGAAGCTTCATTACATCACCACATGCAGGTGCACCTACCATGCCTGTTCCTACGTCTGCATCGTCCTTAGAGAAAGAACCCACATTGCGTGGGTTCTCATAGTGGTCAATCAATTGAGCTGAATATGCCATTTATTGTACCACTTCTGTGTGTTTGTGTTTGAAACTTTTTTTAAGAAGTTTAAACCAGAATTTTTTTGCTTTATCAAGCTTGTGCTGCATTTCAGCACGATTGAGTTTTAAGATTAATTTTTTAGTTTTCATTAGTTAGGTACCGCCACTACTTTAGTAATACCAGTTTGTGGGTCAATCATTTGTTGCCAGTGGTATCCTACAGGAGGTGCCTGTACTACAGATTGTGATTGTTGTACAACAATACTAGGTTGTTGTTCAACTACAACTGTTTCAGGACGGGCTAACTCGTAACCAACTACCCCGCCGATTAACGCAGGGGCTACCCAACATCCACCGCATCCGTAGCCGCCATGATAATATCCACCGTGCCAACCAAATGCACGATACGGACCATGTGCTGATGCTGAACCTATAACAGCTAATAAACTCAATGCTAATAGTAATTTTTTCATGACATTCTCCTTGGTTATAATAATATAACGCCTTAGGCAAGTATTTAGTATACTGCCTTTAGAAAAAAATGTCAAGTTATTTGAGTTATTTCATGCCTCGGCGCATGGCTTTTTTGGCATTTTGATCTACTATGTCTTGGGCTTGGTTCACGGACATGTCAGCAGTAGCCGGATCTTCGTTGCCTACAAATCTAACCACACCAGAATTTGGATCCAATGGTTCCAAAATATTACTCAGCGGCTCTTGATTAATTAAATCTCCCAAGTTCTGTGCAGTAACATTAACTCCCATACTTTTGGCTATGTCAATAAATGCGTCTTGGCTGATTTCTTTTTTGGCGGATTCATCACCAGCACGCCCGCTCAAAAACATACTAATGGCCGCTAGTTTTTTTGCATTAGCGGCAGCAGGATTTTCTTCAACCTCAAAGATTTTCATTATCTACGACCACGACCTAGTGCAGCTGCAGCTGGACGTGCAGTAGGCTCCATGTCATCAATATCAGGCAATTCGTCAGCAGGATTCATTTCTGGAGGTGGTGCTTCACCGCCTATACCAGCATCCATACCGGCTTGGCCAGGTACCATTGGAGCTTGTCCAGTAACCACTCCCAACGCTTGTTCTAGTTGTTGTTTGGCGCCTTGCAAATTTTGTAGCAATCCAGCCAAGGCCGCAGTAGCATCTGTGTTGAATTGCATGGCTTGATCAACACCAACTTGATCTTTGATCTGTTGTACCAGTGCAGGCAAATCTTTGAATTGCATGCTGCTGATTTCTTCGCTCATTTTTTGCACTTGGTCAACCATGTCTTGACTGGCCAACACAACCTGAGCTTGTTGAATTTCGCTTTCACGCAGTGTACGATACAAATTACGACGCAAACGATTTTCCATAGTTTGTTGCGGCATCATAGCCACAGAAGCTACCATTTGTTGTTCGTCTGGATTTAGATTTTGTCCTGCGGCTGCTTTTTTCATTGCAGCCTGTTGTTTGGGATCTTTGATTGATGCAATCTTTTTAGCAGCAGCGGCAGCCTGAGCGTTGGCCACTGTGGGATTCACTGGAGGCATGCCAGACGCTGACTGCGCCTGATTTTGGTTTGCTCCCGCAGTAGACCCCATAGATACCGTGGGCGTTTCACTCAGTTTGCTTTTCAAGCCCTGTTCCATCATGACCAATTTTAAATAGGCTGGATTGCGTTCACTGTGATGAAATTCAGGTTGACGACGATGTTCCGTTATTAATGATCTCACCCGACCCAGCATGTGACGAGCTTGAGAGTGTGTTAGTTGGTCAAAACCAACTTGGCCGCCAAAATAACTTTCCATTACTTTAGCGACTTGCTTTGTTTGTTGTGGCACGGCCAGTTCTTGCAGTTTCATTTAAGAATCCTCGTTGTTGTCTATATTTAGCCCAATTAACACATTTGGTAAGTTCTATTTCCAGGGCTTTTTTGTATATGATCTTGGTTTCTAATTTGGTACCAATATCTTCGCGAAATTGGGCTCGTTTGCTATGATCAGCAACTGCGGATCTCACAAAAATATCGTTTTTTAATAGCTCTAGTTTGCGGTCTATGGCCTGTAATTCACGAGCCAGATTGTAATTGCCAAATTTATCTGCTATGCACCAACTGACTGCATTGCGAGTGGTAGAAAATTCTCCCATGCATTGCTCTCCGCAATACACCGTGTATCCTGGTTGCATATATCTTATTTGATATCTACCAAACAGTTCATAGTCTCCGTTGTCATTTTGCCATAGAATATTGTTTTCTAGTGCGTGAAATTCTTTTAGAATAATACGTTCAAAATCTTGATCTTTTATCATTTAAAAACATAATGTGTTAGCAGATAGCCTACAGTGGCAGTAAGAAATCCAATTACGCCTATGCCCCACCCTATCAGCTGATCTGTGCGTTTATCAGCCATTTTTTCAACCAGTGCATGCACTTCAACTATCATGGTTTTGAGACCAGAAAGCTTGTCTTCTAATACCGTTAGTTTTGTATCCAAAGCATTGTAACGCTCGGCACAAAGTTCTACGTGCGCTTCCAAACTTTTCTTTTCGATGTCGGTGGTTTCTAGCATAATATTTTTCTCAGATCAATTATTTATGGATATAGTGTCAAACCAAATGTTTTGCTCTGGCCCTGAAGTTATAATGATTGACGGTAAATCTCTTTGATTGTCTAGATACAAAATCATTGGTACGCCTTCAGAATCAGACCTTAGTACCCGAGTAGGATCCAGCTGGTCTCCAAACACGCCTTCAGTTTCGGCGGCAAACTCAAATTGCCATGACTGATCAACACGCACAGGATCTGTCAAATCAAACAACTGTGTACGCATGGACAGAATCTGTGTGATTGTTTCCCAATTTCTCTGTTGATTTCTTGCACGATTCCATGCCACAGTGTCAGTGATCCAGGATCCTGTGCGATCCTGGAAAGGCATTCGCGCTGATTTTGCATGTCCTGTGACACCAGTGGCAGTGATATCAAAAAGTGTTCTACAGATAAATCGCATTGAAATTGCGATCAACTTTTACTGAGCTGATAGATAACTTTTGCTTGTTCTAGTGCATCTTGTAAAGCAAGATTTGTTTTAGCAGCTCTGCGTATTTGTCCCCAGAGCTGATCTTCTTTTAATTGTTCTTGTATGTCTATGGCTCTAGGACTTTGACTATGCAACTGTCGTTGAGTGGAACCATGCTCTCTGACATAGACTGTTTCGCCACCATCTGGTGATTCGTATATAACTGCTTCAGTGATTTTGTTGACCATCATAATATGTGTATTTAACGTCAACAAAAAACCCCAGGTTTTATTCTGGGGTTGTTTTAAATCAGTTAGTTATTACTGAGTTGTGAATGATGCTGTAGCAGAAACGTTACCAGTTGAAATACCGATATTTAATCCACCTGTTGCATTGGCTTGCTGAGCTGCAGCAACCAAAGTTGTTGTGGTGTATGCTCCTGTGGGGAACAATGCAATGTTCAACACTTGTGGATTACCAGGACTAACTTGATACATAGCAACTGTAGATGTTTGCTGAATAGCTTGCAACACGTTAGACACGTAGCCATAAGCATTTCCTGCACCTGCTACACCCAAAGAACTGTTGGCAGTCAATGAGAAAAAGTCAAGTTTAGGACCTTGAAAATTGGTTACGCTTGCGTTAGCAAGATTTGCGCCTTGTGCAACTGAACCGTTTAGTACGTCTGTTGCAAATACTGGTTGTACACCACCTGATACTGGGACAATATATGCCATTTGAAAATCTCCTTAATATGTAGGCTCTCGCCTTACTTTTATTTATCTTTTGGAGATAAAATCAAGGGTTAGGCAATCAGTTCAGGATTGTTGAGTGCACGATTTCCAGCTGAAAATCCAAATCTATTGACCAGTTTTGCACGGCCTGCAGGAGTTGCTAACACCCAACCTTCTTGTCCTGGTTGTTGACGATCTAGTTGTTGTAACAAATCGCTTTTGAGATCGTGCAAGCCTAAAAATGCAGTAAAAGCAGCACTGATGCCGTCAATGTTGCTTCTTGGACTTTGCAAGTATTCTACTATGTTGTTGAATTTTCTAGGTGTCACATTGGCCTTTAACCAGTCGCCAAATCCAGGCAATAGATTGTCAAAGTTCGTGGTAATTCTTGAATTAATATAACGTTTGCACAGTGCTGGTAGATCAGTTATGCCATGACTGCGAAGATCTATTGGGCTGAACAATTGATCAATTGCTGGACCTTTTTCTCTCAGTAACTGTTTGAGTTCTGCAACCAACTTGGCGTTGGGCTTTACGTTTTGTATTTCTTTTACATTGGGAGTTATCAACAACAGTCCAGGCACCGGGCGTAGTTTGACATCTCCCAATGGCTCAGCAGGACTTGTTGGGTCAGCAATCTTGGTGTGTATGGCCACACCTACTTCACTGTTGCCAATTTGTTGTCCAAGATTGCTCGTCGCAGGAATTTTATATTCAATAAAGTTGGGCCTGAACACATATGCGCCTGCTATTTCTGGTGGAGTTTGTGTGTACAACAAATCACCTTGGATGTATCCTTGGAAGTTGGCAGGCACTGCGGCACTCAACAAAGGCCATAGTTTCACATAGATAGCAATTAGATCGCCACGTTCTCCACCACGCTGATTCATGATTTTAGCAATTTGTTCTGGGCTGGTGGCCAGGCCATCGTAACCTTTGGCCAGGAATCCAGACTTGTCTGTGAGCACAAACTCGCCTGTGGGTTTACGACCAAATATGATAGCAGGCTTGCCGTCCCATTTTACAGTGGTAGTACTAGCAGTATCTGCAGCTGCATCTGCTATGATTTGCAATGCTTCTCGAATGCCACGACTGCCTTTTTCAAACACCAGATCTTCAAGATGTTCAATACGTACATCTTTGGCAGATTCTACTAGAGGGCGCATGCCTTGATTCACAATACGATCTCTTAATCTTGCCAAAAAGTTTGTGTCTGATTCGCCACGAGTTTCAAAAAATGGCACACCTTGATTGGCAAAATGTTCTCGGGCATCTGCTAGTTTGGCATCACGTTTGGGATCGTTAGCTAATGCTTGTATGATTGTTTCCACACTGTACAAATCATCTCGGGTAGCAGATTTGTTCAACAACAGTTTGGCCACTTTGTCAGGATCATCAGTGATCACTTGATTGGTAGCACGGTCAGCAATACCCGCAATTTGATTCAGTTTGTAGCCCATGCTTTTGGCCATGCTATTCATCAACACATTGCGATCAACGCCTTTGTACTCTGAATTGGCAGGAGCAGTCAGCACAAACTTTGACCACGGTACGTTTTTTAAGAACATAAAGTCAGTCTGTACATAACCTTTGTTGGGATCACCTACTATGGGTGTTTTAAAATGCACCGCAGTACCAGTTTTTCGTATGTAATCTTCGGGTTTGAATCCATGACTTTGTACCCACTGCGACAATCTGTGCACCAATTGTTCTTTGGTCACTAGATTGGCATTTACTGCCACATCTAAATCCCCAGATGTGGGTTTGAGGCCTGTGCTGCCCAATGTGTTGTTTTGTAGATCCAGGCCTGGCAACATTTGATCTAGCCAGGCCAAGGTAGGTTTTACATCAGTTTGATTGATACGTTGTGTTAAGGCGCGGCCGTCGCCATCTTTGAATACATTACCGCCTTCGAATATATTCATATTGGTGTCATTCCCAAGGTCATCAACAGTGCATCAACCTGAGGATTGTTGGTACGTTTGAATGTTTTGTCACCACTGTTGATTCGCAACATTTGACCTATCTGTTGCATTTGTGCAGGAGTGACTCCTAGCGCACGTAATCTTTGTTGCATGACTGGTTTTACGGCTGCGGCACTGGCTATGCCGCCAGTGCGTGCCTGAGGATTGTTGTTTCTAATAGACTGGGCAACAGCTTGTACTCCAGCCACTGCTACTTGAAAATATTTTGCAACGGCTGCTGCCTGTTGTGCAGTGCCTCTGGTATTTACAATTTGTTCCAAAGCAGTGTTCAATGCAGTGTCAATTTCTGGTAACTCTCTAACATCATCCATTTCTATTGTTTCGCCGGTGGTTGATTCACGTGTTTTGAGATGATCATCACTCCATGATATAAAAGCATCAGCATATTGATCTTCGTCTGGTGATACAGCTTCATGTATGGCGCCTTGCTGACGCAATTTAGCAATGATGCTGGCATTTTTTGGATCGTTGGGATCTAATTTTTGTCCACCAATGCTGATAGGCTGATTCGAAACTGGTGTTTTCAACGGAGTAGTTGTAACTGTGCTAGGAGTGCCAGTGAGTTGTGCGGCGCCTGCTGCACCATAGTTAGGTGTCGGTGCTGCTTTTGGTGCAGGAGCAGGTGTGCTAGCAACCACAGTTGGTTCAGCTTTGGCCCAGGCCGCAACAAGACTTTGAATATACTGTTTGACTGCAGGATCTGTTTGAACTTTTTTCAGTTTGTCTTGCCAGTCAGCTGACGGTGCTTGATATTGTGGCCCAAATCCTTGCTTGCTTAATTTTTGGGCAGCAACTTGTGCAGTTGATGCATAGCCGGGCGCTTTACCAAAAACCCCAGTGGATCTATCATAGGCCCTGGTGGCAGGATTGTTGGTGACTGCTGATGCAACACTACTAGCGGCACTTTTGGCCGTAGGCCCAACTGCCGATGCAGTCTTGTTATAGATATTTTTAGCCCCAGTTGCAGCAGACCCAGCAACATTTTTTATGTTTTTGCCAGCCTGTTTAACCCCTCGTATGATCTCTTGGTCAGTTGGTATCATACCTTTGATAGTATTGCCCATTGTGCCTGTTTTGTTTTTAAGACTATCCATGAACCCTTCGTTCAATGGGTGTTGTGTTAGTTCATGAATTTGCATCTGTGCGTCTCACTGTGCGGGTAAATTTTCCAGGATCTCTCAGTCTAATCGCATTAATCAATTTACGTTGCAGATTTTCTGCTTGTTCTGGAGTATAGCTAGAATCAATGTGTTCCAGTAATCGTATGGCACTGGTGATAATGTTGGCAGCACGATTTTCAATCACATGACGTTGATCGCGCTCAATGTACATTGAATCTAATTCTTCTAATAGACTGCGTGTTTTCTTTTGCATTTTTTGCCAGAACCTTTGGATTATTTATTGAAATTTAGATTATATAAGAATTACTGCACATGTAGATAGCAGTTAAATATGTGTTATGAATGATTATTTTTGTGTATTGCCGTTTTTTTCTTATGAAG